>ENA-OROX01001797-OROX01001797.1-human-gut-metagenome-genome-assembly--contig:-NODE-1797-length-16541-cov-3.010372_pt1 | contig 16541 bp, 10 predicted proteins | sample MGYA00242133_ERZ509058 | MGnify/ENA primary metagenome ERZ509058 (study PRJEB26280, sample SAMEA2338751) | human gut metagenome | biome: human gut; feature: human-associated habitat; material: faeces...
TATGCACGCCCCACTTTGCGGGAAATTTCACCCGAATTCGGTTGCCGCAGCCCGCTACAGCGCCCTTATCCGGGTGAAATCTCCCACAAATTGTGACGCACATATTGTGGAAAGCCTTTTGCAAACAGGCTCTAGCGGATGGTAGTTCCTGTTTTTCCTTCATAGCCCTCTTTGGCATGAGCCATATCAGTAATCACAGTGCTCCGGCCTTCCCCTTTCTCGATAAAGGAAATACCTGCTTCGATTTTGGGAAGCATGGAACCGGAAGCAAACTGGTTCTCTTCAATGTATTTCTTAGCGTCCGCTACAGTGATGCTGCCAAGCTTCTGCTCATTTACCTGACCGTGGTTCAGACTTACGTTCTCTACACTTGTGAGAATCAGAAGAGTATCGGCATTTAATTCTTCTGCAAGAAGTCCTGCGGCAAGATCTTTCTCAATGATGGCACTGGCACCGTGAAGGTTGATGCCCTGCTCAAGCACTGGAATTCCACCGCCGCCGGCTGCGATAACAACCTGGTCTGCATTGAGAAGTGCTCGTATAGTCTCAAGCTCTACGATTCTCTGTGGCTTCGGAGCTGCTACGATTCGTCTGTATCCGCCATCAGCAAGTCTGGTGACAAAGTTTCCTTTTTCTTCCTCTGCTTCAGCTTCTTCCTCAGTGAGAACACGTCCGATAATTTTCTCCGGATCTGCAAAAGCGTCGTCATATGGATCAATAACAGTCTGGGTAAGAATGGTAGCAACAGGTTTGTAAATTCCGCGGCTGATAAATTCAGAGCGGATCGCATTCTGAAGGTCATATCCAATGTAGCCCTGGCTCATTGCGGAGCAGACTGACATAGGAGCGAATGTATAATCCGGGTGTGTCTTTCCAAATTCATTCATTGCAGTGTGGATCATGCCGATCTGTGGGCCATTGCTGTGGGAGATTACCACCTTGGCACCCTCTTCAACAAGATCTGCGATTGCTTTTGCTGCGGCTTTGGTGGCTACTTTCTGCTCTGGAAGTGTGGTGCCGAGAGCTCTGTGACCTAATGCAACTACTACGATTTTTTCACTCATAGGAGATACCTCGTTTCTGTCAAGAATATAATGCGGATATCAGAGTTAAGTGGATTACTGTGAAAGTATTCACAGCAACATGAATGATTTCTCCGGACATCCTTGTGTAATATCTTCCATTATAAAAGCTAAGGGTGGGAATTGCAATAGAAAAGTCCTTGAAACAGGAAAAGCCATCCGCATCAGGCAGATGGCTCATTTCCTATATTTTTGAGGGGGGAGATAGAGAGTGGTTTTTCATCTATCCGAAATTCATTATATCGGCAATTTGTGAGGAAAATGTGTCTCAAATCTAAAAGAAATCGAAAAAATATGAAATGAAAATAAAATCCGACCCTTTATTGCATTTAAAGACCAAGTGTGGTAAAGTAAACCTATCTTGTTTCTGCATTCTGCAGAAAAGAATTTCTACCGCGCCGGTTCGGCGCAAGATAACCCGTTTTTTGAAGGAAACCTGTTAACCTGGGCGTTTTATACGCTTTTTTGAAAATGGATGCATACAATGGCAAGGCAAATTTGCTTCGGAATGCTGTGAATAGGATCTGTTTAAGTGAGAAAGGTGTGATTCCCATGTGCTGTCAGTGACTCATTTATATGGTGATGTCGCCAGTAGGCGGCAAGTCCGTTTTGTAAAATAGTAGTTTAATAACAGAGATTAGTGAAAAATAGGGGTAGAAAAGGAGAAGTTATAATGAAAAACAGAATATGGAAAAAGATACTGGCAGTGGGAGTAAGTCTGCTTGCAGAAGCTGGGATGCTGGTTGGATGCACGGCGCAGCCGGCAGTGGCATATGGAGCAGAAATGGAAGGCGGGTTATCTGTTGCCCAAGATGCGGCATGGACAGATTTACAGAAATTTCAGGCGGTGATTTCTGTAAAGGCAGATGGGCTGGCGTCACTTACGCGGGAAAATGAAAACCAGGAATATGAAAGTGACGATGAAAATTTATTCAGCAGTGGAAATCAGGACGGGAGACTGGAAAATGATCAATATGATTTTTCGGATGAAACAATATCTCATCCAACATCTTACGAACTGGTAGTCTGGCTTTCTGAATATTTTCAGCCAGATGCTTCGTTTATGGCACCTGAAGGCTGCCTGAAAGAGGAGCTTCCTATCGAGACTGCTGACGGAAGATCCAGCAGTATAACCGGATTCCGCTGGAAAATAAATCCGGGAGAACAGGGCAAACAGCTGAAAATTCCGGTTACCTTGCGGGATGAATATCGTTTTCCAGCAGAAAAACATACAGTTCCTACCTGTCAGGATATTTTGCATGCAAATGGTGCTATAAGCGGAGAAGAAAATGGAGGTGGAGTTTACATTGTAAAAAAAGTGGAAAATGAAAAAACCATTTTGTGTAAAGCTTTATCTAAGAATCTGGAGATACCAGCTGCACACATGGATTTTTCAGTGGAAATGGAAGCCAAGGAAAAGGCGCTTTATACTGGAAAACGCATTCATATGGCAGTGAATCTGACAAATAATGGTCAGGTACCTTTTTATAAAATTTCCCTTCAGGCCAAAGTAAAAGAACAGGAACTGGTACCTGTGTGGGAAAAGGAGCCTGGCCTTGAAGTTTTGGAAAGTGGTGCAGTGCTGGAAAGCCTTTCCGCAGGGGAAACACGAACCCTGTCTTTTTATATAGATCCGGACATGAATCAGAAAAGTAATCTGGAGCTTTTTGCAAAAACAGAAAATCCGGTTTCGTTGGAGAAAGCAGCAGAAAAACAGTTAACATTACAGCAGGGAAAAGCCTCTTTTACGGTAAAGAAAACAGCTGACTGCGACAACGCCAGCCCTGGGGAGACTGTGACTTATCAGATCAGTATTCACAATACCGGAGAGGTGACTCTGCATTCCGTAGTTACTACGGAACGTTTCGGGCTTGCCGGAGTAACAGCTACTTTTCAGGAACAGAGAGGTATAACCCTGAATAAAAGCAGAACTCAGGCGAAAATCCAGGAAATCGCACCTGGTGGCTGTGTGAATTTAAAGGCAAAAGTTGTACTTCCAAAAGATCTGAAAGACCAGAATCTGATGAATCAGATTATTGTAGTTACTGACGAGACTGGTGAGGAAAGCGCAGTGCGGGATCAGGCAACCATCCGTGTGGAAGATAAGGAGAAGGATGGAAATGGAAGCGGAAACGGAAATGGGGGTGGAAATGGAGATGGAACTGGCATAGGCAGTGGGAATAATGATGGCAGCACAATGGCTGCGTCCACCTCTCCAAAAACAGGGGATACTTCCCACAAAGAGCTGTTTCAGGTACTGATTCTGCTTTCGTTTCTTTTTTCCGCTGTAGCCGCCAGAAGAATGTTTGGAGGCAATGCTCACAGATGACTCGTGAATGGAAACTATAATGTGAGGTGAACGGTTACTGCTTTTTTAACAGGAAAGATTGAAAACAAATTCTGTGTGTGATATTCTATAAAAGAGTATGCGTTGCTGTATGATGTCACCAGATTAGAGCGTGTTTGAAAAATCATTCCCGCAAATTGTGACGCACATCTTGCTGAAAGTCTTTTTCAAATAAGCTCTGGCGTGATTTTAAAGCAACGTCAATATAGGGAGGCATATATTATGAAATTATCATCCTTATTAGAGAAGTTAGAATACACCTGCGTGCAGGGGAGCACAGAGCAGGAAGTCACTGGTGTTGTTTATGATTCCAGAAAGGTAACAGACGGCTCTCTGTTTATCTGTATCAGAGGTGCTGTTGTAGATGGACATAAATTTATCCCGGATGTGACAGCAAAAGGGGCTAAAGTTCTGGTAGTAGAAGAGGAGGTTTCTGCACCGTCAGATGTTACGGTTATCCAGGTGACAGACACCAGATATGCTATGGCATTTATTTCAGCAGCCTGGTTCGGACATCCGGCAGAGAAGCTGAAAACAATCGGAATTACCGGAACTAAGGGAAAAACTACCACTACCTATATGGTAAAATCCATTCTGGAAAATGCCGGATACAAGGTTGGTCTGATCGGTACTATTGAGGCAATTATCGGAAATAAGATAATACCTGCTTCTAATACCACACCAGAATCCTATGTAGTTCAGGAGTATTTTCACGAAATGGTGGAAGCTGGCTGTGATTGTGTGGTTATGGAAGTTTCCTCACAGGGGCTGATGCTGCATCGTACTCAGGGATTTGTGTTTGATTTTGGAATTTTCACAAATATTGAACCAGATCATATTGGCCCAAACGAGCACAAGGACTTCGATCATTATCTGTCTTGTAAAGCTATGCTTCTCAAGCAGTGCCGAGTAGGAATTGTAAACCGTGATGATGAGCATTTTGACAGAATTGTAGAGGGACATACCTGTACTCTGGAAACCTATGGCTTTTCAAAAGAAGCAGACCTTCGCGCTGAGGATGCCAGACTGATTGGCGGAAAAGGTTATCTTGGAATTTCCTATCAGCTGAAGGGGCTTATGGATTTCCCTGTTGAAATCGACATCCCAGGTAAATTCAGTATTTACAACTCTCTTACCGCTATTGCAATCTGCCGTCATTTTAAGGTTTCCCAGGAAAATATCCTGAAGGCTCTGAAGGTAGCAAAAGTAAAAGGCCGTATTGAGATGGTGAAAGTATCTGATGAATTTACTCTGATGATTGATTATGCACATAATGCAATGGCTTTGGAAAGTCTTCTTACTACATTGCGTGAGTATCATCCACACAGACTGGTCTGCCTGTTTGGTTGTGGCGGAAACCGCTCCAGGCTTCGCCGTTATGAGATGGGAGAAGTTTCCGGTCGTCTGGCAGATCTGACCATCATTACTTCTGATAATCCGCGAGATGAGGAGCCTCAGGCTATTATTGATGACATCAAGGTTGGCATGGCGAAGACAGAAGGTAAATATGTGGAGATTCCAGACCGCAAGGAAGCAATCGCTTATGCCATCCATCACGGAGAACCAGGGGATATTGTGGTGCTGGCTGGTAAAGGTCATGAAGATTACCAGGAAATCAAAGGCAAAAAATATCCTATGGATGAGCGTGTGTTGATCGCTGATATTCTTGCTGGAAAGTAAAACATGACATATGCAGATATTATTGTAGACATTTCCCATGAGAAGCTGGATAAAAGCTTTCAATATCTGGTTCCGGAGAAACTGAAGGACGAGATACAGGTGGGAATGGTGGTTTCCATTCCATTTGGAAGAGGAAATCATGTGCGCAAGGGATATGTAGTGGGGATTTCTGGTGAGCCTAAAGTAAAGGGAATCCAGCTCAAATCTGTTGCCGGTATTGAAAATGATCAGGAAACCACAGAATCCAGGCTGATCGCGCTGGCAGGGTGGATGAAAGAAAATTATGGCTCTACCATGATCCAGGCTCTGAAAACAGTTCTTCCTATTCAGAAAAAGATGAAAGCCCAGGAAAAAAGGTGGATAACCCTTCTGATTTCCAGAGAAGATGGGGAAAAGCTTCTGGAAGAGCTTAGCATGACCAGATTTAAAGCACGTATCCGCCTTCTGGAAGCACTCTTGCAGAATGAAAATGGGAAAATCGAGACTGCCTGGGCTTCAAAGGAGCTTGGTACTACGGCTTCTGTCCTGAGATATTTTGAAGAACAGGGGATTGCTTCTGTGGAGTCAGATGAAGTGTATAGAAATGCAGTTGCAGATGCAGAGAATATTCCGCATGTGGCACCAGCAGTATTAAGTATATCCCAGCAAATGGCTGTGAATCAGATCTTATCAGAATGGGAACACCCGGATCCGAGACCGGTTCTTCTTCACGGAGTTACCGGCAGTGGAAAAACGGAAGTATATATGGAGCTGATCGATAAGGTGATAAAGGAAGGCGGTCAGGCAATCGTGCTGATTCCGGAAATTGCGCTGACTTATCAGACTGTACGGCGATTTTATGGTCGTTTTGGTGATAAGGTGTCGGTAATTAACTCCAGACTTTCCCTGGGAGAGCGTTATGACCAGTTTAAAAGAGCCAAACAGGGAGAACTGCAGGTTATGGTGGGACCCCGTTCAGCACTTTTTACTCCTTTTGGAAAGCTGAGGCTGATCATTATTGATGAGGAGCATGAATCTTCTTATAAAAGTGAAAACAGTCCAAGGTATCACGCCCGGGAAACGGCTATCCACAGAGCAAAGCTGGAAGGCGCAAGAGTAATTCTTGGTTCTGCAACTCCATCTATGGAAGCTTATTACAGGGCGAAAGAAGGAGAATATGTCCTTGTAAAGCTGGAAGCCAGATTTGAAGAAAGACCTCTTCCCAGGGTATCAATTATTGACATGAGGGAACAACTAAAAAAAGGAAACCGCCTTGCCCTCAGTCTGGAACTGAGAGAAGACCTGAGCCAGTGCCTGAAAAAAGGGGAGCAGGCCATGCTGTTTCTCAACCGCCGTGGCTACGCAGGGTTTGTTTCATGCCGTTCCTGCGGCCATGTAATGAAATGTCCTCACTGTGATGTTTCCCTAAGTGAGCATAATGGCAGAAAGCTGATCTGTCATTACTGTGGTTATGAAACTGTGAAACCGGACAAATGTCCAGTCTGTTCTTCCCCATATATAGGCGGTTTTAAAGCGGGAACCCAGCAGATCCAGCAGGTGGTAGAAAAAGAATTTCCAGAGGCAAGAGTTCTTCGAATGGATTACGACACTACAAGAGCTAAGGGAAGCTATGAAAAAATCCTGGCTGCTTTTTCCAGGCATGAGGCCGATATTTTGATTGGAACCCAGATGATCGTCAAGGGACATGATTTCCCGGATGTTACTCTTGTGGGGATCCTTGCTGCAGATTTATCCCTGAATGCTGATGATTATCGCAGTGGTGAGCGCACTTTTCAGCTTCTTACCCAGGCGGTGGGACGAGCAGGAAGAGGAAGGAAAGAAGGCCATGCCTTGATCCAGACTTATAGTCCGGATCATTACAGCATTCAGACAGCTGCAAAGCAGGATTACGAAGAATTTTATCAGGAAGAGATGGGATACCGTCTTCTTATGGATTATCCTCCGGCTGCCCATATGATGGCAGTGCTTGGTTCTTCGGAGGATGAGAAGCTTCTTGAGACAGCCATGCACTATCTTGGTCTGTTTACAGGAAAAATATATGCGGGAAAAGATCTTCATGTGATCGGTCCCGCCCCTGCGTCTGTAGGGAAAGTAAAGGATGTATACAGAAGAGTACTTTATCTGAAACATGAGAATTATGATCTGCTTGTCCGAATAAAGGACAGGCTGGAGGAATATATAGAAATCAATTCCGGCTTCAGAAAAGTTAATATACAATTTGATTTTTCATAAAGCGAAATACCGGAAATAAAGGGCTGCGTTAAGGTGCAGGGCTTTGAAACAACGGGTATTTCCAAATTCAAAGATAAAGGAGATAACACAGAGATGGCACTTAGAACAATCAGAACAGAGGGAGATTCCGTTTTAGAAAAAATCTGCAGACCAGTAGAGAAAATCGACAAACGTACAAAGGATCTGGTAGGAGACATGCTGGAAACCATGTATGACGCATGCGGTGTTGGCCTTGCAGCTCCCCAGGTGGGTATATTAAAGAGAATCGTAGTGATCGATATTGGAGATGGTCCAATTATTCTTATCAATCCGGAAATTCTTATGACATCCGGTGAGCAGACAGGCGAGGAGGGATGTTTAAGTGTTCCGGGAATGTCCGGTCAGGTTACCCGCCCAAATTATGTGAAGGTAAAAGCTTTTGATATGGATATGAATGAGCAGATATATGAAGGAGAAGGACTCCTTGCCCGTGCATTTTGTCATGAGCTGGATCATCTTGACGGAAAAATGTACACACGTCTGGTTGAAGGTGAATTACATCATGTAAGTTATGACAATGAGGAGGAAGAGGAATAAATGAAAATTGTTTATATGGGAACGCCGGATTTTGCAGTCAATCCCCTTCATGCACTGGCGGAAGCAGGCTATGAGGTGGCTGGTGTTGTGACCCAGCCGGATAAGCCGAAGGGAAGGGGAAAGAGCATGCTTCCCACTCCTGTAAAGGAAGAGGCATTGAAACATGGGTTCCCGGTTTACCAGCCTGTGAAGGTACGCGATCCGGAATTTTTACAGGTTCTGGAGAAACTGGAACCCGATATTATTGTGGTAGCTGCTTTTGGACAGATCATTCCCAAAAGCATTCTGGAGCTTCCGAAATACGGATGTATTAACATCCATGCATCCCTGCTTCCGAAATACCGCGGTGCAGCTCCTATTCAGCAGGCAGTTATTGATGGGGAAAAGGAGTCAGGTGTTACGATCATGAGAATGGGAACAGGTCTTGATACAGGAGATATGATCTCAAAGATCGTAGTGCCGATTGCAAAAGATGAGACGGGCGGAACTCTGTTTGATAAGCTTGCAGAAGCAGGAGCGAAGCTTCTTGTTGAGACATTGCCTCACATTTTTGATGGCACAGCTGTTTACGAGAAACAGCCGGAGGAAAGCCCTACTCCATATGCCGGTATGATCACCAAACAGATGGGATTGATCAATTTCGGGAAATCAGCCGAGGAACTGGAAAGACTGGTGCGAGGTTTAAATCCGTGGCCAAGCGCATTTACCTTCTGGAATGGAAAAACTTTGAAGGTATGGGAAAGCTTTGTAGTAAAAAGTGAAGAAACTGGCGCAGAAAAGTCAGAACCTGGAACAGTAGTAAAAACAGACAAAAAAGGAATTTACGTGGCTTGCGGTGAGGATGTTCTGGTACTTTCACAGGTACAGTTAGAAGGAAAAAAGAGAATGGATGCGGATGCATTCCTTCGTGGATGTCATATAGAAACCGGAAGCAGATTCACAGATAAAAAGGAGTGATCTTATGTACGGATATGGATATCCTTATGGATTTTATGTTGATCCTACTTATGTATTGCTGATCATTGGAATGGTGCTGGCACTGGCTGCATCTGGAAAGATGAAAAGCACTTTTGCACGTTATCAGCAGGTGCGCAGCCATTCAGGTCTTACAGGAGCTCAGACTGCCCAGAGGATTTTAAATGCAGCCGGAATTTATGATGTAACGATTGTCCCAATTTCCGGTAGCCTTACAGATCATTATGATCCGAGAACAAAGAGGCTGGCACTTTCACAGGACGTATATGGAAGAACTTCTGTGGCAGCTGTATGTGTCGCTGCCCATGAGTGTGGTCATGCCATTCAGCACAATATAAATTATGCACCGCTGAATATCCGTTCAGCTATTGTTCCGGTGGCAAATATCGGATCTTCCCTTTCCTGGCCGATTTTTCTTCTGGGACTGATCCTTTCCATACCGGCACTTACAACTGCAGGAATTGTGCTGTTTTCACTGGCGGTACTGTTTCAGCTTGTAACACTTCCGGTAGAATTCAATGCTTCCTCAAGAGCTTTAAAAATGCTGGAAAGCACAGGAATTTTAAGCCGTGAGGAAAACAAAGGTGCGAAGAAGGTTCTTACAGCGGCAGCCCTTACTTATGTAGCAGCTCTTGCTTCTTCCATTTTACAGCTTCTGAGACTGATCATACTTTCCGGAGGTAGAAGACGGGATGATTAACGGAATCAATTCCAGGGAGATGATCCTGGAAATTTTACTTGAAATCGAAGAGGGCGAGCACAGCCATGTGGCAATTCGGAATGCCCTTTCCAAATATCAGTTCCTTCCCAAACAGGACCGGGCATTTATTACCCGTGTCTGTGAAGGAACGCTGGAATACCGGATTCAGATTGATTACATTATCAATTCTTTTTCCAAGGTGACAGTTGATAAGATGAAGCCTGCAATCCGGGAAATTTTAAGAAGTGCAGTATATCAGCTGAAATACATGGATAGTGTGCCAGACAGTGCAGTGTGCAATGAGGCTGTGAAGCTGGCGCAAAGAAAAGGCTTTTATAATCTGAAGCCTTTTGTAAACGGTGTTCTTCGTACCATAGCCCGGGAAATGGATCAGGTCCGGTTCCCTCAAAAAGAAGATGATCTGTTGAAATATCTTTCTGTAAAGTATTCCATGCCAGAGGTGCTGGTAACCAAGTGGCTGGAAGCCTATGGAGAAGAAACAACAGAGAAGATACTGGCAGATTTTCTTACGGAACATCCTCTTACCATCAGATGCCGGACTTATCTGAATTCCAAGGAAGAGATTGTAAAAAGTCTGGAAAGTCAGGGCGTTCATGTAGCGCCTGCTCCATATCTGCCTTATGCATACAGCATTTCTGAATTTAACCATATTCTTGCACTGGATGCTTTTATCAAGGGTAAAATCGTCGTGCAGGATGTAAGTTCCATGCTGGTTGCGGAGGTTGCAGATCCGAAGAAGGGCGATTACGTTATTGACGTGTGTGCTGCGCCAGGTGGAAAGAGTCTTCATATGGGAGACAAGATGGAGGGATATGGAACGGTAGATGCAAGAGATGTAAGCCAGTATAAAGTCAATCTGATCGAGGAAAACATCCAGCGTACCAATTCTATTAATGTACAGGCAAGAGTGCAGGATGCTACTATTTTTGATCAGGATTCAGAACTGCTTGCAGATGTTGTAATTGCAGATGTACCTTGTTCCGGGTATGGAGTGATCGGCAAGAAGCCGGAGATCAAATACCGTGTTACGCCACAGAAACAGGATGAAATAGTGATTCTGCAGAGAACCATTCTGGATCGCGCAGCAAACTATGTGAAGCCAAGAGGAGAGCTGATCTTCAGTACCTGTACCATTGCAAAAGAAGAAAATGAAGAGAACATGATGTGGTTCTTGAATAATTATCCATTTAAGCTGGAGAGTCTGGATCCTTATCTTCCAGAGGAGCTGCACTCAGAGACAACTGCACTTGGATATCTGCAGCTGCTTCCTGGAGTACATAAGACAGACGGCTTCTTTATTGCGAAATTCAGAAGAAAATAGGAATATAAATATGACAGACATTAAGTCGATGACGAAAGACGAACTGAAAAATCTGATGACCGAACTGGGAGAGAAACCCTTTCGGGCAAAGCAGATCTACAGCTGGTTACATGAACATCTGGTAACCTCTTATGATGAGATGGGAAACATACCAGGAAAATTAAAAGAAAAACTGAAAGACTATCCCATAGCGGCATTGGAAATGGTGGATGAACAGGTTTCTGCCATTGACGGCACAAGAAAGTATCTGTTCCGCCTTTCTGATGGAAATGTGATCGAGAGTGTTCTTATGCGTTATAAGCATGGAAATTCCGTATGTATTTCATCACAGGTAGGCTGTAAAATGGGATGCCGTTTTTGTGCTTCCACTATTGGAGGCTGGACAAGAAACCTTCTTCCTTCGGAAATGCTGGATCAGATTTACAGGATCCAGAGCATAACGGGAGAGCGGGTATCTAATGTAGTAGTAATGGGAACTGGCGAACCTATGGATAATTATGATCATATTGTACGCTTTGTACATCTGCTTTCCGATGAAAATGGTCTTAACATCAGCCAGAGGAATATCACCGTATCGACCTGCGGAATTGTTCCAAAAATTTATGAGCTTGCAAAGGAAAAACTGCAGATTACCCTTGCCCTGTCTCTGCATGCACCAAATGATGAAAAAAGACAGGAACTTATGCCTATTGCACAGCGGTACAGTATGGACGAAGTCCTGGATGCATGCCGCAATTATTTTCAGGAGACTGGCAGGAGAATTACTTTTGAATACAGTCTTGTGGCTGGTGTTAATGACAGTGACGAAGATGCAAGAGAGCTGAGCAGCAGAATCCATGATATTAACTGTCATGTAAATCTAATTCCGGTAAACCCTATTAAGGAGCGTTCTTACAGGCGTTCTACGCATCAGGCTGTAGAGAATTTTAAAATAAAACTTGAAAAATGCGGAATTAATGTTACTATTAGAAGGGAAATGGGCAGTGACATAGACGGTGCCTGTGGACAATTACGAAAAAGTTATATAGAAAAAAGTTACGATCCGCAGTAACGAAAAACTGGTGTTTCTATGTTGAACAACAGTACGAAAAGGACAGAAAGCGAGAAGTGACATGAGGGTATATTCAGCTACGAATATAGGAATGAAGCGGAAGATGAACCAGGATTATGTGTTCGCTTCCCAGGACACAGTTGGAAATCTCCCGAACCTCTTTGCTGTTGCTGATGGAATGGGAGGACACAATGCAGGTGATTATGCGTCCTCTCACGCGGTCAGGATACTGGTAGATGAAATCAGGGAGGATACGGATTATAATCCTGTAAAGGTAATCCGTCATGCCATTGAGACTGCGAACACAGAAATTATAGAACAGGCGCAGAAGGATGAGAAGCTTCGTGGAATGGGAACTACTATGGTAGTAGCCACCATTGTAGGTCAGTATGCTTATGTTGCCAATGTGGGAGACAGCAGACTATATGTGGTGGATAAACAGCTGAGGCAGATTACCAGGGATCATTCACTGGTTCAGGAAATGGTAAGAATGGGTGAAATCACTGCTGAGGAGGCAAGAAATCATCCGGATAAAAACATTATCACCAGAGCTCTGGGAGCAGAAAAAACTGTAGACGTGGATTTCTTTGATATGCGTCTGGAACCGGGAAGTACGATCCTGATGTGTTCCGATGGTCTCAGCAATATGGTGGAAGACAAAAAAATGGAAGAAATCATATTGAATTCTGATGAGGATATCACCTGGAAGGGAAATACTCTTATCCAGGAAGCCAACAACAACGGCGGCAAGGATAACATTGCAATCATATTGATAGAACCATTCACGAATGAGGTGGAAACATGTTAAAGACAGGTATGATTATAGCAGAACGCTATGAAATTGTAAGTAAAATCGGTACCGGCGGAATGGCGGACGTATATAAGGCAATGGACCATAAACTGAACCGTTTTGTGGCAGTTAAGGTTCTGAAGCCGGAATTCAGGGAAGATGCAACTTTTGTAAAGAAATTCAGAAGTGAAGCGCAGGCAGCAGCAGGTCTTACCCATCCAAACATAGTAAATGTATTTGATGTAGGCGATGATGAGGGTGTTTATTATATCGTAATGGAGCTGATCGAGGGAATCACTCTTAAGGAGTATATTTCCAAGAAAGGTAAGCTTTCGGTAAAGGAAGCTACCAGTATTGCCATTCAGGTATCTATGGGACTTGAGGCAGCACACAGCCACGGCATTGTACATCGTGATGTGAAGCCTCAGAATATTATTATTTCCACAGACGGCAAAGTAAAGGTAACAGACTTTGGAATTGCAAGAGCTGCTTCTTCCAATACCATCAGCTCCAATGTTATGGGGTCTGTACATTACAGCTCACCGGAGCAGGTACGAGGCGGCTACAGCGATGAGAAGAGTGATATCTACTCACTTGGTATCACCTTATATGAAATGGTAACAGGACGTGTCCCTTTTGACGGAGATACTACAGTTGCCATTGCAATCAAACATCTTCAGGAAGAGATGGTACCGCCAAGTGTTTATTCCCCGGATCTGCCGTACAGTCTGGAACAGATCATTATGAAATGTACCCAGAAGAGTGTGGATCGCAGATATAATAAGATGGAGGATGTGATCGAGGATCTGAAGCATTCTCTTATTGACCCGCAGGGAGATTTTGTGAAGCTTACATCTGTAGATACAGATGCTAAGACGGTTGTAATTTCTGATGAAGAGCTTGGAGAGATCAAGCATACTCCGAAGCAGACTCTTAAGCCGGATATAGAAACTCTGGAAAAAGAACTGAATGAGACAAACTACGATGATGATGACGATTTCGAGTATGATAATAAGGAAGAGAGCTCGAAAGGCTCCAGAAAGAACCGGGATCGTGAACGAAGCAGAGAGCGGGAAGAGAGAGAAAGACGTATCAAAAAGCAGAAAAGAGGCGTCAGTGTAGCTGGAAGTATTATTGCTTTGATCATAGGTGCCGCAGTTCTGATCGCGGTAATTCTTGTTGTGGGAAAGGCAGCAGGTCTGATCGGAGACAGCAAGGATTCTTCTTTGGATCAGCAGAATCAGCAGGCACAGGTTACCCAGGCTGCTGACGAAGATGATGGTATGGTACCAGTACCTGATCTTATCGGTAAGACAGAGGCTGAGGCACAGGAACTTTGCGCTTCTGTAAATATCGGAATGACCTACAAAGGTGAAGAGGCTTCCACACAGGAAAAAGGCAAGATTTCTTCACAGGATCCTGTACAGGGAACAAAGGTAGCTAAAAATTCAACTGTTAACTATTATTTAAGTAAAGGTTCTGAGTCCGTTACCCTTACAGATATGTTCGGTCAGAATGGCGCTTTGGCGCAGGAAACTCTGGAAAGCCAGGGCTTAACGGTTCAGATCAATAAGATTTACCCGGATGAAAGTCAGTCTTCTATGGTAGACATTGGATGTGTCCTTGATACTGAGCCTGCAGCAGGAACTACTGTCAAGGCAGGCGATACAGTTACTCTTACCATCAGCCGTGGTATTAATTATGGTGACAGTGTACAGGTGCCAGATGTAACCGGAATGGAGAAGAATGATGCAATTGCCAAGCTTGGCAAATTCATTAATATTGATGTGGAAATGCAGATGAGCACAGACGTTGCAGAGGGAACTGTTATCTCTCAGGATCCTATAGGATATACAGATGACAACCCGGTATATGCAGATCCGGATAACGATACGATCACTCTTATTGTAAGCAGTGGAAGTCAGGATACTTCTTCACAGAATACTGAGGATCAGAGTTCCTCTGATACTACTGCAGCAGTAGCAAATGGCGAAGTATGGAAATGTACACAGAAACTGAAGACGCCTATCGGATATAATGGAGGTCTGATCAGACTGGAGCTTGTTCAGAATGTAGGCGGCGCTCCAAAAGCAAGCTCTGTGGTAGAAGGACAGCAGCTTACTTTCCCATATCAGCTGGATATTACAGGTGCACCAGGAGTTGCTGAGGGTACTTTATATCTGTCTGAGCAGCAATCTGATGGAAGCTATCAGGAACTTGGCCATTATCCTCTTACTTTTGAGAAGGTTGAGTAATCCATGCAGGGAAAGATCATTAAAGGAATTGCAGGTTTCTATTATATCTATGCGGAAGACGGCAATATTTACGAATGTAAGGCAAAAGGAATTTTTCGAAAGGATAATTTCAAGCCTCTGGTAGGTGATAATGTGGAGATTACCGTTTTGAATGAGGAGGAGAAGGAAGGCAGTGTAACTTCCATTCTTCCCCGCCGCAATTCGCTTATCCGTCCTGCTGTAGCCAATGTAGATCAGGCGTTTTTGATTTTTGCCATGGAGAATCCAAAGCCTAATTTCCTTCTTCTGGACCGCTTTCTGATCATGATGGAGCAGCAGAAAATTCCCGTGGTTATCTGCTTCAATAAGAAAGATGTGGGAGAGAAGAAAGAAATGGAAAAGCTTTACGAAATATACACTGGATGTGGATATTGTGTAGTGCTTTCCAGTACCTATGAGGGAGAGGGAATGGACGAGATCCGCGAGATACTGAAGGGAAAAACAACAGTAGTTGCAGGACCTTCCGGTGTGGGGAAATCTTCCATTACCAACTGTATGCAGGGTGAAGTGCAGATGGAGACTGGCGAGATCAGCAAAAAACTGAAGCGCGGCAAGCATACCACCAGACATTCCCAGGTAATCCCGGTGGAGAAGAATACTTTCCTGGTGGATACTCCGGGATTTTCTTCTTTGTATCTTACCGATATGAAGGAAGAGGAGCTTCGGGATTACTTCCCGGAATTTGTAATGTATGAGCCGCAATGCCGGTTTCAGGGGTGTATGCACATTCATGAACCGGGCTGTGCAGTGAAGAAAGCTCTGTCTGAAGGTAAAATTAGTCAGCAGCGGTATGACAACTATCTGGCTTTATATGAGGAATTAAAAGAGAAAAGGAGATACTAAAACTATGTATCAGCTATGCCCTTCCATTTTATCAGCGGATTTTAACCGTCTGGGCGAACAGATTAAAATTCTTGAAAACGAAGGAGTTGAATGGCTCCATATTGATGTTATGGATGGAGATTTTGTACCGAGCATTTCCTTTGGTATGCCGGTGATCAAATCCATCCGTAAAGAATCCAAGATGTTTTTTGATGTTCATCTTATGGTGACAGAGCCGGAAAGATACATTCAGGATTTTGTAAATTGTGGTGCGGATTCCATCACCGTTCATGCTGAGGCATGTGAGGATCTGGAACGTACTATAGAGCGTATCAAGGATGCAGGAGTGAAAGTTGGTGTTTCCATCAAGCCTGCAACTCCGGTAAATGATATCAGCCATATGCTTGAGGATGTGGATATGGTTTTGGTAATGACTGTTCAGCCTGGCTTTGGCGGACAGAAATATATGGACGAGTGTACAGAGAAGATTCAGGAACTGAGAGAACTGATCGACAAAGAGAATCTGAATGTGGATATTGAGGTTGACGGTGGAATCAATGAAGGTACCATAGAGACTGTTATGAAAGCTGGTGCCAATATCTTTGTTGCCGGATCCTGGGTATTCGGCGGTGATATTGCCCAGAATGTCC
>ENA-OROX01001800-OROX01001800.1-human-gut-metagenome-genome-assembly--contig:-NODE-1800-length-16500-cov-16.837154_pt1 | contig 16500 bp, 16 predicted proteins | sample MGYA00242133_ERZ509058 | MGnify/ENA primary metagenome ERZ509058 (study PRJEB26280, sample SAMEA2338751) | human gut metagenome | biome: human gut; feature: human-associated habitat; material: faeces...
CCTTCGGTCGCCCAAAGCTTGCGTACGGGGTCATAACCGCTCGCTTCCACACCTTGCAAAAAAAGTCCGTTCTCGTCAGACTAGGGGCGCACGTGTACAAAGTGCATCTGACGAAGAATCGGACCAAGTGAATGATTGCATTAGGGGATACAATCATTACAAGCGATAGAAAATAGAAAAGGTGAAGGAAAGTTATCCTTCAGTTTCCAACCATCGGAAACTATTTTATTATAATATGGTCTCCATCTGAAGTCAATAAGATTAGTTTAAAAAAATTAAAGTATATTTATACGTTCTAATGAATTTCTGTGATGCCTGTTAAAATCAGATACAGACCGTAGATGGCAACGATGATTCCGCTGATTAGGTTGATTGCCAACAAAAACTTTTTCGGAAGTTTGTCGCGAAGCAGGTTGAAACCGATCGTAATTCCGTGATCCCAGATGAAACTGGCGGTTACGACGCCGGTAATAAAGAGGATGCTTTGCTCAAACGTCAAAGTGGCACGACTTGCGCCAAGCATCATGGTACCGTCAATCATGGCTTGAGGATTTCCCCAACTGACGATGAGAGCAGTCATCAAAGCTTGCTTAAGCGTTTGCTTTTTTGAATCTGAACCAATGGCAGTCTGTTTGGCAGAACGAATAATATTGAAGCCGATGTAAGACGTCAGTGCGCCGCCAACGAGCATGACGATAATTTTAACGATTTCATTAGCTGAAATCAGCGCGCCGATGCCGTAAAATGCAGCAAATGAAAACAGCGCGTCACAAAACCAAACCAAGAAGTTATATAAAAGCGCTTTGCTCATTTTGTTCGAAAGCGCATTGTTGAACATGTAGATATTTTGCATTCCGATTGGTGCCACGAAGGCAAAGCCAACCAGGATACCGCGTAAGTAAATCACGAAGACACATCCTTTAGAAATCTTTAACGCACAAACTTGATTTTAGTTAAGAATTGATAAAACGTCAAGCTGTTTTCTGAAAACATTTGTTCAGAACTTGCCGAGATGTTTTATGTTTGCTATATTTGACTAAGTGGACAATTAGAAAAAGGGAAGGTATTACATTGAAAACATTAAGCATCGTAGTGCCTTGTTACAATTCAGCAGCCTACATGGATCGCTGCGTTCAGTCATTGCTGTTGGGCGGATCTGACGTTGAAATCATTTTGGTCGATGACGGTTCGAAGGACAAGACACCTGAAAAGATTGACAATTACCAAGCACGCTATCCGGGGATAATCACGGCCGTGCATCAGGAAAACGGGGGACACGGACAGGCCGTAAATACGGGGATTGAACATGCGACCGGTCATTACGTGCGCGTAGTTGACAGCGATGATTGGCTGGACGGCAAGGCGTTTCCGAAGGTGATGGATTTTCTCAGGAAATCAATTGAAGAAGACATGCAGCTTGACATGCTGATTACGAATTATATGTATGACAAGCAAAACGTCAAGCACAAGAAAATCATGCAATATCGCAAATGCGTTCCGACGAACTGCATTTTCACGTGGGAAGATACTCATTTTCCGTTTGGAAAGTACTTATTGATGCACTCCGTAATCTATCGGACGACGCTTGTTCGTGACGAGGCTAAGCTCAAATTGCCGGCACATACTTTCTACGTTGATAATCTATACGTGTTCGAACCGCTCCAATACGTAAAGAACATGTATTATCTGGACGTTACGCTTTATCACTACTTCATCGGGCGCGAGGATCAGTCCGTGAACGAAAAAGTCATGATTGGAAGAATCGATCAGCAGATTTTTGTCAACAAGCGAATGATTGATTATTACACGGATAACGTCGAGATGAAGTCGCATATCGGCAAGTATATGGAAAAGTATATTGAAGTAATTACTTCCGTTTCGTCGATTTTGCTGATCAGAGACGGATCAAGGGAAGCGTTGAATAAGAAAAAGGAGCTTTGGCACTACATCAAGGAAAAGAACCCCAAGCTGTATCATAAGCTGATGCGCGGAGCTTTGGGAATGGGCCTGCATCTTCCGGGCAAATTGGGCAGAAGAGCTGCGGTTGACGTTTACCGCATGGCTCGCAAAATCTACGGATTCAATTAAGACAATATTGAAGAACAGTCTCGCATCGAGACTGTTTTTAGTTTATTCCAAAAAGATATTATGCTATCATAATCAATATCTAAGCTATGGAGGGATAGTTTTGGGAAAGTTAGTGCTTTATTTCTCTGAATTCGGGAATACAGAGTCGATAGCCAGGCGTATTGCTGAAAAGACGGGGGCGGACATCTGCAAAATAGAGCCGGTTGAACCGTACCCGGAAAATCTCCAGGAAGTGATGGAAATCGGGCGAAATGAGACGGACAACGAGACTATGCGGCCGATCAAACAGCTTGAAGTCGATTTGTCAAAGTATGACAAGGTGATTTTGGGGATGCCGACTTGGTGGTATCACACTCCTCCTTGCGTCGAGTCCTTTTTGAAAAATGCAGCGCTTGAAAAGATAACTGTTTTTGTGACAAATTCAGGAATCCCGCTCAACGTCGATGATGAGATGAAGCGCATATCACCCGATACATATGTTGAAAGTTCCGAAATTATCGAATTTACGCCGCTCGTTGAACCAAGCAGGCTGGTTACGCCGCTTGAGGAAATTGATGCATGGATTGAAACTTTATAAAAAAAAGCCTAGGTTCTCAAGAATTGAGATCCTAAGCTTTTTTGGTATTTTGGCGTTAAGCTTCCGTTGCTCCTTCTGCCTCTTTTTTAGCAAGTTTCAAGTCATAGCCATGGATGAACGGGAACCAGATTGCTGCGGCGACAACTGCGGAGAGAACCGATACAAGTGCACCTTGCCAGCTTTGCGTTGCGATGAAACCGCTCAGACCAACTGGCGTCGGCCATGGTTGTTGGGCAGTAATTTTTGGAACGAAGTGCGTTGCAATTGCAAAGTAGCCGACCATGGCACTTGCCATTGGTGCCAAAACGAACGGAACGACCAAATTAATATTGTAGACAATCGGCAAACCGAAGAGCAAAGGCTCGTTGATGTTGAAAATGCCAGGAACGACTGCCACTTTGCCGAGTTCACGCATTTGGCGCGACTTGGCCATGAAAGCCATGTACAAAACTGCACCAAGCGTAGCACCTGAACCACCGATCGTGATGAAAGCGGTGTTGAATTCACCGGCATAGGCATGGAAATCACCGGCAACGTTTGCAACCATGTTTGCCGTAGCGAATGAGCCCACGAAACTCCCAATGATCGTTGCACCGTGGATACCGAAGAACCAAAGGAAATGAATCAAGAAGGCGATGATCAAAACGACGAATGCGATCATGAAACCTGGAATAAGCGACGTGAATGAATCCGAAACGCCCTTTGGAACAGAGTTTGGCATCTTGATTGACCAGCCCTTTTTTATGCAGAGACGGTAGATCTGAATTGCCAAGGTGCCGATGATGAGCCCTGTGAAAATGCCGGTTGCACCGATGCGCGAAAGTCCGGAACCATCCTGTTTGTCAGTAGAATTAAAAGTAAAATGATTCAAAAAAAGAGACATTACGGTCTCAAAAGGGCGGGCTTTCCTCTTGATAATGAATTGCCGAGTTTCCTCGCCCGGACTACAAAAGGCATGACTCCGGTGGAATACCGAAATCACGCCTTAACAACTTAAATATCTAATTTTGTCTAACTTTTTTTATTGCACTTCACCCCCTAGCGTTTTTACAAATTAATGACGTGGAATTTCTTCAAAGATGCTGTAAAATTGGGACTTATCGGAGAAGTCTGCCATGTAAACTCCGTTTAATCCGGCTCTTTGCCCTAAAACACCAAGATCAATGATAAGTGCTTCTTCCTTCTTAGGAAAGTGAATGCGCCCAGCTAAAGCGACGCTACGAATATAGTTCACTAAGCGGTTAAGCACTGCTTCAGGATTCTTAGCTTCTGGCAACTTCCGATAAACTTGTGCCAAAACGTCAAGAATATCTAGCAATTCAGTTGATTGATTTTCGAAATGATTGAGCAAGCCCAATAATTCCTTAATATCAGCTTGAGCTTGATTAATAAGTTTTGTTTTTTCCATAATACTGCACCTCATCTGTAATTAACTAATTAGCAGTTACCATGACCAAAGTTGGCAAGGCGGTTAACTCCGCAAGTCCAAGCTTGCCCCCAGTTAACTGTGCACTTATGTTTGCCACAAGTAACACCGTTACCATAATATCTACTTCCACCAGTAACCTTTGCTAAATCTGCTTTAGTTAATTTCTTCTTGTTTTCCATTTTATCACCTCATAAAATTTTCTGCTATAAGCAAACAAGGAGCAAAAAAGAGGCTGTATATACATTTAGTTATAACTCTTGTAACTCGTTTGCTTGCAAAGTTATTATATCTCTAAATTTTTGCTAAAAACCATTTTTTCCTAAGTGGTTCTTTTCTCTTCCTAATCGGTCCTCATTACTAGATTTTAGTATTTATACTTCGTTAATGTCTGTAAGGCAGCTAATGGTGTTTCTGACCCCACATATGAATGAATTCTCTTGCCATGCTTTAGCAAAACAACAGTTGGTGTCCCCTGAAAATCAATCTTGGTAAAAAAGTCTTTTAAGTTGTTGTCTTGGTACACTTGCTGAGTGATTTGACTAATATCTAGGTAATAAACCGGCACATTAGTCTCCGCCATAAATTCTGCTAAAGTTGGCGAAAATCTCCGACAATATGGACATCCCGGAAAACCTAGGTATAAAACAAATGTATCTCCTGCGTGTAATTTATTAACAACCTGGGTAGGCGTAACTGGAATTGTTTTAGCAATATTTTGTTGATATTGCGCCACAGTTATATTAGTTACTGTTTCACCATGACTGTCAGCCTTAATAGTTGTTCCCCCTATGAATAGTGACAGCATTACTGTCGCTAGTGTCAAGAATCTTTTCAACATGAATCTCACCTCCACAATTAGCATATACCCTTAAGAAACACTACAACGAAAATCAGCAAATTAGGTTCGTTTAGCCAATTAATCGTCAACTGTAACCAAATTTGTTCAAAAAACAACCGAATTATTTTTTGAACTAGGCTACATTTACTTTTGTGGTATATTATTATCGTAATTTATTTTAATTAGGAGGATTTTTATGCAACTCAAAAAAAATAAAACAACTACTAAGTTGACTAAGCAAGATTTACAAAAAATTGTTGGGGGAAAGGTATTTAGTATTAATCGTTGTCTTACAAATCGTTATAATCCATTTAAGAATATCTTCCACAGATTCTCAAACGGTCACTAAAATATGCTAAATGTTTTTATTGCAGTAGGAGTATTAGTCAATTTATTTTTTGACTTTTACGCTTCAGGAAAATTGACCAATATTAATTTATGGTCTAAAAGAACTAAAGTATTACTCATTTTTCTTGTTAATTTAGTAATTCTTAGCATTACTAACAGTCAATTAATTGCTATAACAATTGAACTTTTCTCGCTATATTACTTATTAAAATCTAAAAACATTAAGTTTGACTATGCAGTTTTAGGTAGCATTCTTAGTACAATGACTGTTAGCTATGTAGTTTCTTTTATTTTTGACTTCTTTGATTTAAAACTTAAAAGTTGCGTTTTACTCTTTTTGCCATTAGAAATAATTCTCTACTTCATTGGTTACAAACTATTAAAAAAAATCAACCCCTATCGCCGGCTTAGCGGCCCAGATGGTTTTGTCATTTTTATACTAATTTGTTATAACTACATAGTAATAATTACACTAGATAATATAACGTACCTAGTTTCACAATGGGTAAGCATAGTTGTCCCAATTTTATTTATCATTCAACTTGTATTTGCAGGTTTGATTTTGGGAATTAGTCGGCAAATAAGAAAAGCCAGTGTTGATAAAAAGACCACCGAGACTTTGTTCTTTTACACCAAGCAACTTGAGGATAGTCAGCGTAGTCTCCGCCAGTTTAAGCACGATTACCAAAACATTTTAATCAGTATGGAAGCCGAGCTAAAGGACAATGATAATTTCAAGGAATTGCTGGCCTATTCGGCTTCACACTTAGAGAAAAGTAAGGCCTGGCGCTTTAATGACCTGGATAACGTTAGTGATCCCGAAATCAAAAGTATTGTCATCTCTAAGCTAGATACTTGTTTTACTAACTCACTACCAGTTAGCTTTGAATGTCGCCAACCTCTGCGCGAAATACAAGGAATTAACAAGTTCGACTTGATTCGCTTACTAGGAATTGCCTTTGATAACGCAATTGAAGCGAGTGAAAACTTCACTGCGCCGGAAATTAAGGTCTTATTACTTAATACTGACGTTGGCTTTGAATTTGAAATCAGAAATAAAGTTGCTAGCACCTTTGATACCACCAAGCTTCAACAAGCGGGGGTAACTACTAAGGAGGGCCACGCTGGTTTAGGACTAGCCAGCGCTCAAGCTATCATTAGCAACTACAACAACGTCTTTTTAGCCCGCGCAATTAAGGATAACTGGTTTACCTTTACATTATACGTTAATAAGGAGGGGTAACATGTTGCACCCAATTTTAGTTTGTGATGATAATGTTACACAAGCAAATAAACTAACAATGGCTGCTAGCCACGGGGCTATTATTACCAAGGAGGACAATAATGGCTTTGAACTAGCATTAACTGCTTACGGTTACAAGCAAGCACTGGACTGGGTTATCACTAACCAACCTAAAGCAGGAATTTACTTTTTAGACATCGAATTAGAAGGAGGGACTAAAAAGCACACTGGCCTTGACTTAGCGCTCAAGATAAAAGAAGTCGATCAAGAGGCCATGATTGTCTTTGTTACGACCCACGAAGAAATGGCAATTCTAACCTTTGAGCGTCAAATTGGTCCCCTCGACTATATCACTAAGTCAACAAATGACGAGCAGTTCCAGCAACGAGTTACTAACTGTATGTACACTGCTTTACAAAGATACGAAAGTGAGCAAGCAACTAGCGGGTTAAAGTTTCGTTACTGGGTTGGCAGAAGAGAACACATTGAAAATTTCAATAATATTATTTGCATCGAAACTACTAGCAGGCCACACGTCTTAGAGCTGATTACCACTACCAGTATCATGCAGTTTCCTGGAACAATTAAGGAACTCGCTAAGGCTTACCCACAGTTCTGTAAACTCTCGCAATCATGCTTGGCTAACCTTGATAACATCAAGAGCGTCGACTTTAAGTTACTCCAAGTAACCTTTATCAACGATTCAGTGGAACCATTTTCTAGACGGCAAACCAAGACCATTAAGAAAGCTCTTAATATCCTTTAAGGGGGAATTGATGTGCAGGTTTTCAAAAAATACTACCTCCCCCAGATGGATGAAAATGACTGTGGGATTGCTTGCTTAGCCATGATTCTTAAATATTATGGCTCAAATGTTTCATTATCGTATTTAAGAAACTTAGCCAAAACTAACTTAGAGGGAACAACTGCTTTAGGCTTAGTAAAGGCCGCCCAAGAGCTAAATCTTAAGACGGACGCTTACCAAACTGATATGGCGCTATTTGAGCAGTCTGATTTAACTTATCCATTTATTGCTCACGTAATCAAACAAGCAACTTTGCAACACTACTACTTAGTTCTTGGCGCTAACGAGGACTACATTCAAATTGCCGATCCAGATGAAACCGTCGGAATTAAAAAAATGCCTAAAAGTCAGTTTGAAAAAGAATGGACTGGGGTCGCCTTATTCTTTGAACCTACTAGCAACTACCAAGCAATCCATACCAAAGAACAAACGCTACTTGCATTATTATTAAAATTAGTCACACATCGTGGGTTAATTTTAACGATTGTGTTGGTTTCCCTATTAATGACACTCACCAGCATTTTAAATTCTTATTTTCTCCAAGTTGTCATTGATAGGTTAATTCCGACAAAAGCAACTACCACTCTAACTATTATTGCTTGCGGACTATTAATTGCCTATGTCTTCAATTCTCTTTTCCTCTATATTAGGGAATTTTCACTAACGATTTTGGGTCAGCGCCTATCGGTAAATATTGTTTTAAGCTATGTACGCCACGTGCTAAAATTACCAATGGAATTTTTTGCTACTCACAAAACTGGTGATATTTTAGCTAGATTTACAGATAGTAACAAAATTATTGACGCGCTTGCTAGTACCGTCATTTCAATGTTTCTTGACGTCGGAACGGTCCTTGTTATCGGCTGGGTTTTAGCCTTGCAAAACCTAAGGCTGTTTGGCTTAACCCTACTAGCTATCCCCCTTTACGTATTAGTTATTTTTTCATTTACTAGCCGCTTTGAAAAGTTAAATCGTCAAGTAATGGAAAGTAATTCTCTTGTTAGTGCTTCAATTATTGAAAATATTCAAGGGATAGAAACACTAAAGGCTCTCAATAGTGAAAGGGTACGGTATCATAAGATTGATAAGCAATTTAAAAGATTACTAAGTAATTCTTTGAACTATGTTAAAGTGGATACTTTGCAACAAGCTATTAAAATATTTATTCAGGCCCTGCTAACTACTTTGATTTTATGGTATGGTGCTAACTTAGTAATTACAGATTCTATTTCACTTGGCCAGTTAATGGCCTACAATGCGCTGCTAAGTTACTTCTTATCACCATTACAAAACATCATTAATCTCCAAACTAAACTTCAAAGTGCTCAAGTAGCCAACAAGCGTCTTAATGAGATTTTCTACATTGATAGTGAATTCAAACTTGAACGTCCTATCACAGATAGCCAAACGCTCGTAGGTCCTATTAAATTTCAGCTTGTCAAAGTATGACAAGGTGATTTTGGGGATGCCGACTTGGTGGTATCACGTTCCTCCTTGCGTCGAGTCCTTTTTGAAAAATGCAGCGCTTGAAAAGATAACTGTTTTTGTGACAAATTCAGGAATCCCGCTCAACGTCGATGATGAGATGAAGCGCATATCACCCGATACATATGTTGAAAGTTCCGAAATTATCGAATTTACGCCGCTCGTTGAACCAAGCAGGCTGGTTACGCCGCTTGAGGAAATTGATGCATGGATTGAAACTTTATAAAAAAAAGCCTAGGTTCTCAAGAATTGAGATCCTAAGCTTTTTTGGTATTTTGGCGTTAAGCTTCCGTTGCTCCTTCTGCCTCTTTTTTAGCAAGTTTCAAGTCATAGCCATGGATGAACGGGAACCAGATTGCTGCGGCGACAACTGCGGAGAGAACCGATACAAGTGCACCTTGCCAGCTTTGCGTTGCGATGAAACCGCTCAGACCAACTGGCGTCGGCCATGGTTGTTGGGCAGTAATTTTTGGAACGAAGTGCGTTGCAATTGCAAAGTAGCCGACCATGGCACTTGCCATTGGTGCCAAAACGAACGGAACGACCAAATTAATATTGTAGACAATCGGCAAACCGAAGAGCAAAGGCTCGTTGATGTTGAAAATGCCAGGAACGACTGCCACTTTGCCGAGTTCACGCATTTGGCGCGACTTGGCCATGAAAGCCATGTACAAAACTGCACCAAGCGTAGCACCTGAACCACCGATCGTGATGAAAGCGGTGTTGAATTCACCGGCATAGGCATGGAAATCACCGGCAACGTTTGCAACCATGTTTGCCGTAGCGAATGAGCCCACGAAACTCCCAATGATCGTTGCACCGTGGATACCGAAGAACCAAAGGAAATGAATCAAGAAGGCGATGATCAAAATGCCCCACCATGTATCGACCAATCCTGATACGAATGAGAATGGAATGTAAAGCAGTTGGAAGATGTCAGTATGGATCATGATTAAAACGGCATCGATGATCAAAATGATGATTGCGATTATGAAACCTGGAATAAGAGACGTGAACGAATCCGCAACGCCCTTTGGAACAGAGTTTGGCATCTTGATCGACCAGCCCTTTTTTACGCTGAGACGGTAGATCTGAACTGCCAAGGTGCCCATGATGAGACCTGTGAAAATGCCGGTTGCACCGATGCGCGTAAGACCGGAGCCACTGACCGCGTAGCCGGAGAAAATGGCATTTTTCGTGTTTGTCACAAATTGTGTAGAGCCGTTTTTCCAAACAAGCTGCGGAACGGTGATGAACAATGCGAACAATGAAAGAAAGGTACCGGTCAACGGTGAAATATCAAGGTTTTCTTCTTGTTGATAGATTTTCGTGTAGTTATAAGCAAAAGATCCTGTAAAGAAGAGGGCGGTGATTCCCAGCGTAGAATTATAGATAACGGTAAAGAGACTATTGAAACGCCCAAGCGTGCTGTTGTAAAAATCAACGAAAGACGGGAACGTGATGACCTGAGTGAGAACGCTCAGGATGAGGAACATCGATCCGACGATCGTGAAGGCGATGATACTGTAGCCGGCACCCATGACGGCGCGGACAAAACGTGTATTGGCGAATTTGCCGACTAATGGAAGAATCTTCTCATTAAGCCAGCCTGTGAAGTTGCTTTCTTTTTCAGCCATAATAAAGTTCTCCTTAGGACCGGCATCCGCATTTCATGTACGAATGAATAATTGCAGTTTGATGCGTACATGAAATGCGGATGCGGTGAATGATTGTAAACAGTAAGCGCTTCCTGTATTTACATTTTCCAGTATAATCGGTTGGAATCATTTTGTAAAGGGCTTTCAATAAAAAATTGTACCAATATGTTTTACGAAGATAAGTATATACAATCCGCTTAGCTGAAAATATGCAAATACATTAGAATTTTTAGAATCAATTTAAAGTTTGAAAAATGTAAATTTGTAAAATGCAGTGTTAGCTGACAATTTAATGAGGAAAATAAAAAGCAGGGCGGAAGTGCTCAAAACGCATTCTGTCCTGCTTTTTTCAAATTTTGCCTAATTTGTTTTCTCAAACATTTTTATGACTTTGAACTGGCGGTCCTGGTCGTTGACGATTTTTTTGATCTTCAAAAGCACCATGACGGACATCAGAATTCCAATCAAGGCAATTCCGATGACGTAAAACTGGCTCTTACCGTTCAAGAACGGAAGAAACAAAGAATATGCCGGTGTCATCGAAATCAGGATGATTGCAAGGTTGACCGAAATCTGTGCAATGTAATAACCTTTGCTGACTGGAACCGTACTCTTTTTGGTATGAAGCTTGGAAGTCAGTTCCAGTGTTACGGCAATTCCGCCAATCATCAGCAAAAACGGCAGGACTGCTGACCAGCTTTTGCATGTCAGGGCCATTCCGAACCAGTAGAGATTTGTAAAGAACATGAATGCCGTGAAGTATCGCAGCATCAGGAAACGATTGAAGTACATAAAGCTCAGGCTCTGTTCTTTTTTAACGTCATCTGCTGTTTTTTTCATGGAAATACCTCCGTTAATTTTGAGTAAACGTTTTCTTTATATGACATTTTAATATATTGGTACTAATTTGTAAAGTGGGTACAATGATCCGGGCTTGGAGACTTGTTATCGTTAACAGCTTGTCATTTCAAATATCAGATCATATAATGAAAACGTTCTGAAAAATCGGAACGAAATTTCTTTTTCATACGAAGGTCAACAGACCCTCTGCCATTATATCGAAGCGAGTCTTTGACTTGCACATTTTTGAACCAGTGAAACGGACGCGTTAAAGTGCCCGTTTTTTTAATGGGAATTTGACACGATTGAATTCGAAAGGTTTCGAGGATGGGAAAATCGTGGCTCAAACCAAAAATGGGAATTGTCCTTAATCTTGCATAGACGTTCTGATTTTGCCAAATGCAGAGTCCGCTAAATCAGCGCGCCAAGCTCTCATTCCATTTTTCCGCCGGACTCTTTTCAGCTGTTTCCATTATGGAAGGCGATTGTCGTGCATACAAAAAACCGGATCAGATTTGCGATTAATCGCAAATCATCCGGTTTTTCAATTTGAGGCATAGTTTTTCCCAGCCTCTCGCTGATTTTTGTTATTTATCTTCTTCAACGGGAACCGGACGATTCAAAGTCGTCGTGCCATCAGCCCGCTTGTTGACAAGTTCGGCCACGTCGATGCCGGTCGCGTCCTTGATGAATGCCAAAGATTGGGCCAAGCCTTCGTTGATTTGACCTGAAACCCCGGCAGCACCGTCGAAAACGGTCAGCTGATCGATGCTTGCGACTGCTTGCGCATAGGATGCGGAAATTTCCGGCAGTTTATCGATGATTGCCATGGCAAGAGCGACTTGCCCGTTTTGTTCAAGCGCTTTGGCGATGGCTTCCTGCGCTTTGGCATTCGCCTGACCTTCGACCTGGATCTTGTCAGCGCTGGCCTGACCTTGTTCGCGAATCGAATAGGCATTGGCATCTGCTTCTGCTTTGATCTGGACTGCCTGTGCTTCAGCATTCTGCTGCGCGATTACGGTTGATTTCAACTCGTTTTCGCGAACGACGATCTCCTTTTCCTTAAGCGTCTGCTCCTGGATGGCCTTTTCAATCGCATAAGCCTGCTCTGCCTTGGCTTTTTCGGTTTGAACCTGGGCATCGTTTTGGGCAATTGCCACGTCCGTTTCCTTGGTCTTGTCTGAAATGCAGCGTTTTGACTGCAGTTGTGCTTCCTGCTTTTTTGTGAATTTTGCACAATTGGAATGTGATTGATCAAAGTTTTTTCACGATTACAATCAATATAAATAACATTTAAAAATGCTTATATAATCTAAGGTGTTGAGATTATGCCAAAAAGCGCCGGTAAAAAAATTGGAAAAAGTTGCCAAAAAGGCTTGAAATCGCTCTCATAAAGATATATTATAATTAGTGAAGTTTTTCACATTATGAAAATCTTGCATGCATGCTGAAAGTGTAACCAGTGATTTTTGGGAGGTATTATAAATGGAAAAAGAAGCTACGAAGCCAAAGAAAAAAGTTTTGACTGAAGAAGAAAAAGCAGCACGAATGGAAGCTGCTCGCAAGTATACCGATACCCTCGTTGATAAAGCAGCAGCTGCTGAAAGCGAATATGCGCATTTTACGCAGGATCAAGTTGACAAAATCGTTGCTGCAGCCGCGCTTGCTGGTTCTGAGGCGGCTTTGATGCTTGCTCATGAAGCGGTTGAGGAAACAAATCGCGGCGTCGTTGAAGATAAGGATACCAAGAATCGTTTTGCAACCGAAAACATCTATAACGCAATCAAGGATGAAAAAACCGTTGGAATCATCGCTGAAGACAAGATCAAAGGTGAAGTTCAAATTGCCGCACCGCTTGGCGTTTTAGCCGGCATCGTCCCGACGACGAATCCGACGTCGACGGCAATGTTCAAATCTTTGATGGCGCTTAAGACGAGAAATGCGATTGTCTTTGCTTTCCATCCGCAAGCTCAAAAATGTTCCGTTCATGCTGCACAAATCGTTTATGAAGCAGCCGTTGAAGCCGGAGCTCCGAAAAACATCATTCAATGGGTCGAGACTCCGTCAATTGAAAATACGACGGCGCTGATTCAAAACAGAAAGATCGCATCGATTCTTGCAACGGGCGGTCCTGGAATGGTCAATGCCGCACTCAAGTCGGGCAACCCGTCAATGGGCGTTGGCGCCGGCAACGGTGCAGTTTTCGTTGATCATACGGCTCATCTTGACCGTGCGGTTGAAGACTTGCTTTTGTCCAAGCGTTTCGACAACGGGATGATTTGTGCAACCGAAAATTCGGTCGTCATCGAAGCACCTGTTTACAAGGATTGGATGAAGAAGATGGAAGAAAAGGGCGCATACCTGCTTCCTAAAAAAGACTACGAAAAGCTGGCTGATTTCGTCTTCAATGACAGGCACGGCGTAAACGGACCGGTTGCCGGCAAACCGGCTCGTTGGATTGCCGAAAATGCCGGCATTGATTTGCCTGAAGGAAAAGACGTCATCATGTTTGAACTCGATTCGAAGAACATCGGCGAAAAGCTCTCATCAGAAAAGCTTTCCCCGCTCCTTTCGGTTTATAAGGCAAAAGACAGAGAAGACGGCATCAAGATCGTTGCCGCACTGCTCGACTACCAAGGCGCTGGTCACAATGCGGCCATTCAGATTGGTTCTCAGGCAGATCCGTTCTTAAACGAATTTGCCGACAAGACAAAGGCTGCTCGCATCTTGGTAAATCAACCGGATTCAATCGGTGGTATTGGCGACATCTATACGGATGCGTTACGTCCATCTTTGACGCTTGGAACCGGGTCATGGGGGAAGAATTCATTGTCACACAACTTATCAACTTCAGACCTGTTGAATGTCAAGACGGTCGCAAAACGTCGCAATCGTCCTCAATGGGTTCGTTTACCAGAAAAAATCTACTACGAAAAGAATGCCTTGTCATACTTGACGGACGAAACGGAGCACATTGATCGCGCAATGATCGTTGCCGATCCTGGAATGGTTAAATTCGGCTTCGTTGACAAGGTTTACGATGAGCTTGAAGCACGCGAAAATCCGGTAAAGACATCCCTTTACGGAACTGTTCATCCTGATCCGACGTTGGGACAGACGATGGAAATCGCACGCCAGATGGAAGAATTCCAACCGGATACCGTTATTGCCATCGGTGGCGGTTCCGCAATGGATGCTGCCAAGATTGCGCGCTACATCTATGAATACTCTCTTGAACAAGAACCTGGCTTCCTTGAAAGCTACGAAAAAGTCAGCGAACTGTTCACTCGTCTGCAGCAAAAATTCGTTGATATCCGCAAGAGAATCGTCAAGTTCCATCACGGCACGCACACGAAACTTTTCTGCATCCCGACAACTTCAGGTACCGGTTCCGAAGTTACGCCGTATGCGGTTATTACGGATGACAACACACACGTTAAGTATCCGTTGACCGATTACGAAATGACGCCTCAGGTTGCGATCGTCGACCCTGAATTTGTCATGACGGTTCCGAAGAGAACAGTTGCATGGTCAGGTCTCGATACGCTGTCGCATGCGCTTGAGTCATACGTTTCCGTAATGGCTTCAGACTTCACGCGCCCATGGTCGCTTCAGGCAATCAAGCTCGTATTTGAAAACCTTGAAAAATCCTACAATTATGACCCTAAGAATCCTACGCTTGAAGGCGAAACTGCTCGCGAAAACATGCACTATGCGGCTACTCTTGGCGGCATGGCCTTCGCAAATGCTTTCCTTGGCATCAATCACTCGCTTGCTCACAAGACTGGCGGTGAATTCGGACTTCCTCACGGCCTTGCGATTTCGATTGCGATGCAGCACGTGATTCGCTTCAACGGTGCATCCGGCAAGGTCAAGAGAACACCGTTTCCACGCTACGAAGTTTATCGTGCTCAAAAGGATTATGCAGACATCGCGCGTGCGCTTGGATTGAAAGGCAGAACAGATGCTGATTTGGTCGAAGCATTGTGCAACAAGATTGAAGAACTGATGAAGGCCGTTGACGTAACTCCTAAGCTTTCGGCAAACGGAGTTACTAAAGAAGCCTTTGACGGTGCTTTGGACAAATTGTGCGATTTGGTTTACAACGATCAATGCACGACGGCAAACCCTCGCCAACCAAGCTTGGAAGAGATTCGCCAGTTGTTGATTGATCAATTCTAAAAATGATTTCCATATAAATACTTCCTTGAAAGGACCGAGTTTTGCTCGGTTCTTTTTTACGTCCCGCGTTATGAAAAATAAAGTGTGATTAACCGTTTTCTTTGCGATGAGAGTACAATTTTTGAAGATGTTATGAAAACTGTTGCAAGTTTCGGAGTTATGGTATATAATTGGTCTATACCAATAAGGGCGTGACATTTTTTTTCGAGGAGGAATTCAAAATGAAAGTTATTATTGTTAAAAATGCAGCAGAAGGCGGAAAGAAAGCGTTTGAAATTTTTAAGGAAAAACTTGACGAAGGAGCAACCGTTTTTGGCCTGGCAACTGGTGGCACGCCTGAAACGACCTATCAGGAATTATGCGATAGCGACCTCGATTTTTCGAACTGCATTTCAATAAACCTTGACGAATATGTCGGCTTATCGGCTGATAATCCGCAAAGCTACCATTATTACATGAAAAAGCATCTGTTTGAAAAGAAGCCGTTCGCTCATTCATATCTTCCTGACGGCCAAAATGATGATGCAAAAGTCGAATGTGAACGCTACAGCAAGATTATCGCAGAAAATCCGGTTGACTTGCAGCTGCTTGGAATCGGTCGCAACGGACACATCGGGTTTAATGAGCCAGGGTCTGCTTTTGACGGCAAGACGCAAAAGATTCGCTTGACGGAATCGACGATTGCAGCAAATGCGCGCTACTTCGAAAACGAAAATGACGTTCCGAAGTATGCATATTCGATGGGAATCGGCGAAATCATGCAGGCAAAGACAGTTTTGCTTGAGGCATACGGCAAGGATAAGGCGGATGCAATCAAGAAAATGGTTGAAGGAGAACCGACCGAAGAAGTTCCTGCAAGCGTTCTGCAAAATCATGATGATGCGATTGTTATTGTGGATGAGGATGCGGCGAGTTTGTTAAGGTAAAAGGTGTGGAAGCGAGCGGTTATGACCCCGTACGCAAGCTTTGGGCGACCGAAGGCGAGCTCGTCTCGTCTAGGGAGTCCT
>ENA-OROX01001803-OROX01001803.1-human-gut-metagenome-genome-assembly--contig:-NODE-1803-length-16475-cov-3.452192_pt1 | contig 16475 bp, 15 predicted proteins | sample MGYA00242133_ERZ509058 | MGnify/ENA primary metagenome ERZ509058 (study PRJEB26280, sample SAMEA2338751) | human gut metagenome | biome: human gut; feature: human-associated habitat; material: faeces...
TTTTTTACATTTTTGTATGGCATTGATTCTTATATAACTGTACCGCCGAAACAGGTTGAAACATTAAAAAACGCTCATCTTCCCTATGACAATTTAACGCCATATGATGCTATTTACAAGTTTATAACAACATTTTTAAACAAGGAGGTTTCAGAATGAAAGCCAAATTATTGAAAAAATTTTCGGCAATTATATGTTCTGCTATTATCGCAGGAAGCGTTGTGACTTACTTCTTGCTGAAAGTGAAAATCTTATCAGCAATTCTACATTCGACATCACTTCTTACGGTTGGGGAACATATTTCACAAATGGCGGCAAATGTTCGCTTTCACTTGATAATAAACGTCTTGCTGTCAACGTAAAATCGGCAGGAGAGCTTACATATTCTGTGCAGGCATTTGCTGATGACTCCATACCGTTGTACCAAAATGGAGTTTATCGTGTAAGCTTTGATATATCGGCAACAACCAATCGTCCTGTTGACTTTATGATACAGCAAAATGGTGGAACATATCAGGCTTACACCTACAAACAGCTTAGTGTCACCACTGAAGCTCAGACCGTTGATTATGAGTTTACAATGGACAAGGACACTGATTTATGACAAAACTTTGTTTTAACTGCGGCTATTTTGATTCTGAATTGCCTGAACATACAATTTATATTGATAATGTGCAAGTTAAACTGATTGACGACAGTAATGTTGATAAATCCGGAATGGAAACTTATGAACCGCCGATTGTTACAAATCAGATAGGCTATAAACCTGATGCCAATAAAAAGGCTGTATTTGTCGGTGCGGAGAGCGATACTTTTTCTGTTGTGAATGCCGACACCGGAAAAATCGTATTTACAGGCGAATTGTCTGCCAAAACTTACGACGGCTTTTCGAAACAGGAAGTGAGAGTCGGCGATTTCTCGTGCGTTACAGAATCCGGAAATTATTACGTCTCAAGCGGGAATCTTGATAATTCCTACACTTTTGAAATCTCCGATTCCGTATATAATTCTGCTTTGGAGGATTCCATTAAAATGCTTTATTTACAGCGCTGCGGAACTTCTGTTAATGACGACATTTTCAGTCACAAGGCTTGTCATACCTCTCTTGCGACAGTATACGGAACTGCTGAAAAAATTGACGTTTCCGGCGGTTGGCACGATGCAGGTGATTACGGCAGGTATGTTGTAACAGGTGCAAAAACTGTTGCAGACTTGCTTTATGCTTATGACAATGCTCCTGAACTTTTCGGAGATAATACAGGTATTCCCGAAAGTAAAAATAATATCCCCGACATTCTCGATGAGGCACGTTATGAAATTGAATGGCTTCTTAAAATGCAGGACAGCAATGGCGGCGTACATCATAAAGTGAGTTGTGCGAATTTCTGCGGTTACATCATGCCCGAAAACGAAACGGAGGAATTATTTGTAACTCCGATTTCAACAACTGCAACAGCTGCTTTCTGCGGTACAATGGCACTTTCTTATGAATTTTACAAGGATATCGACAGCAATTTTGCCGAAAAATGCCTTGTTTCTGCCGAAAATGCCTATATGTTTTTAGAGGAAAATCCGAATTTCATTTTTACAAATCCGTCCGATATTGTAACAGGATCTTATGGCGACAATTCTGATAAGGACGAGCGTTACTGGGCGGTCGCTCAGATGTGGAGGGCTACTGGCAACGAAAAATACTTTTCGGCACTGGAAAAAATGAGTGTTGCAAAGGGTATGGACTCTGCAAATTTCGGTGATTACGGAAACATTGCAATCGTTACAATGAAAGATATTGACACTGATTCAGAAGTCTACCAAAAAGCAAAAAATTCTCTTATAAGCAATGCCAACTTACTTGTCAGTGCATCTGAAAAAAGCGCTTACAGACTTTCTGTTACGAATTACTACAAAGGCGGTTGGGGCAGTAATATGACAGCTTGCAATCAGGGAATAATTCTTGGAAATGCGTATCTTCTTACCGGCGACTGCAAATATCTCAATGCGGCAAAATCAGATCTTGACTATCTGTTTGGTGAAAATCCGCTGGGTATCTGCTACTATACAGGTTACGGAACAGTTTCGCCAAAACATCCGCATCACAGACCATCCATTGCACAGAATACGGCTATGAAAGGTATGCTTGTGGGTGGTGTGCATCCATATTTAGAGGACGATGCCACTAAAGTTTATTGCAAGGATAAACCGACAGGAAAATGTTATGTTGACAATCAGGAAAGTTATACAACAAATGAAATCACCATTTACTGGAATTCTCCGCTTACTTATCTTTTAACATTTGCTGAAACAAATTCTCATATTGTGGGTGATGTAAACGCTGATGGTGCATTCAATATTGCGGATGTTGTGACAATGCAAAAGTGGCTGCTTGCAGTTCCCGAAGCAATGCTTGCGGATTGGAAAGCAGGAGATTTATGCGAAGATAACAAGATTAATGTGTTTGACTTGTGCCTCATGAAACGGGAATTGCTAAAAATGCTAAAATAATGTGATACTGCACATAGCATATTGAAGCTGGGACAAATCAGAAAAGCTGTACAGTTAATATGCAAAGGCTTTCACACTGTCGGAGCTTGCTTCGAATCAAAACGGTACAATTTCTCGGAAGGATATCATTTGCTGTCCCAAACGATTCGAAGAGAGCAGATCTCTTTCATTTTTGACTATGCTCAAAACGGTGGGGATAAGTCTGCCCTTTTGGAGAATATTGCTTAACCACTTTTGTGCATTTTCACGAAAACGGTGTTGGGATGCTCATTTATAGCTACTTGCTTTTTGAAGAAGGGTGTGGTATGATAAAAAGAAAAAGGGGTAAATGAAATGCTTAGGATTGCTGTAATTGATGACGATAAAACACTGTTATGTGATATGCACAAGCTATTTGATCGATTTATCATTGCTTATGATTTTGATTTTACCGTAGAATATTTTTCATCTTGTGAAGATATCTATGCAAAATTCAAAGCAGGAGAAAAATATGATTTACTTTTCCTTGACATTGAGTTTCCGGAAATGAAAGGTACAGAATTTGGGCTGCAGCTGCGGAGACAAATGAAAAATTATGATACGCAAATTGTTTTTATTTCTACGATTCGGGATTATGCCATGGAATTATTCAAGATTCGACCGATTGCTTTCTTGATCAAGCCAATTGCTTATGAGGACTTATGCAAATGTTTGCAGGATTATATGTTGGATTACAGTAATTCGGATAGTTTTTTGGAATATATATCGGAAAATACAAAGCATAAAATCAAATTGAAAGAAGTTTCGTATTTGGAATCTAACGGGAAAAAAGTGATTTTTCACACAAAAACAGAAGAGTTTGCCGTGAATGGGAAAATCAGCAGTATCATTGAGGAAAACGGTAGTAAATTCCTTTGCATATCAAGAGGCGTTTATGTAAACATAAAACACATCATTAAGGCAACATCAAAGGAAGTAACATTGGAAGACGGCACATCACTTTTTATCAGCCGAGGGCAGCAAAGCATTGTAAGAGATCGATTGTCTGAATTATAAAATTGGGAGGTATATATGGAAACTTCTTTATACTTAGTGTCAAATGTAATTCGCATTTATGCTATTAGTATTTTTTTAGATTCGTTCTTCGGTAATTTGAAATGCAAAAGGATAATAAAAATAATTGCATATATATCCTATTATTTTATCGGAAGTCTGGTTTGGATTATATCACAAAATACGAATATCAATCTTGTTATCAATACAGCAGCAATCATCTTAATTTCTATTCTGTACTGTGTAACTTGGAAAAAACGAGTCTTTTCTGCAATATGGGTTTGTGCGGTTGGAATGTTTATAGATTGGATTGCGTTTTCTATTTTAGGTAATTCTCAATTTGTGCAGAGTGGCTTTTTACAATATGTTCTTCTGTTAGATCTCGCTTTCTTATTTCGTCATTTATATCATCGTCATATAGAGTATTCTTCAAAGTCTCCATATTTTTTGCTGATTCTTTTAGTTTCTCTTGGAACAATTGCAGTAGGAATTCTGACAGTAAATGATAGTTCCAAGCATGACATCATCGTTGCAATTATCCTGCTTCTTATTAATCTTATCAATTTTTACACGTATCATCTGGAACAAGACCGACTGAAAAACAAACACATGGTGGAATTGATTCAGGCATCAAATGATGCTTATCAAAATCAGCTTAAAATCATGGAGACTTCCCAAAGAGAAATGCGGTATTTGCGGCACGATATGCAAAAGCACTTGAACACCATGCGTAGGATGCTGCAAGAGAAGGAGTATGCGGAGGTGCAGGAGTATCTCACGACAATCGAGAACGCAATTATTGTGAAGGAAGAATACTCGAAAACAGGCAATCGTGATGTGGATAGCCTGATTAATTATGAGTTGGCTTTAGCGTCTGATTTAGGTACAGCAATTATGTGCAGAATTGACTTACCGGCAGAATTGAATATTTCATCCTTTGATATGACCGTGATACTTGGAAACTTGTTGGATAATGCGATAGAAGCTTTGCGTCAGTCAGAAAACAAACGGCTTCTGCTCTCCATGAAATTGACTCGTGGAATTGTACGAATTGATATTGAAAACAGCTACAACCCAAAACAGAAAAAGAAAGCGGATCAAAAACAACATGGAATTGGTCTCCTAAGTGTTTCACATACGCTTGAAAAATACCATGGTGATCTGAAGCACTATGTAGAAGATAACAACAAATATCATACAACAGTGACCATGTTCAATGGAACAGAATGAAGAAATCGGACGTTCTAAAGCGTCCGATTTTTTGTTGAAAAAAGCCGATTTTTGCATTTCATACCCAAAAGTCATACAGTTCATGCCATAAGTCGGTTTTAAAAGTCCTATTTGTGCTATCATAAATTAGCGAAGAAAGAAGGTGCATGGGATGTTTGAAGAAGCATCAAATCGGATTACAGTATGGCTGTCCAAAACCAAAATCATAAGTTCAGACCAAGAAGTTGTATGCAAATGGGGAATGACACATATATTGGATACCCTTTTCAACATTGCAACTTTTACTGCAATCGGATTGCTTTTTCGAATGCTTCCGGAAATAGCTGTATTTACAGTCGCATATATTCCGTTGCGGTCATTCGCAGGTGGCTATCATGCAAAAACACCATTTCGATGCTGGGTTATTTCCAATTTTCTTTTAATCGCGGCATTGCTAATAGTTCGGTATGTTTCTCATTTTACTGCCTTCTTTTTATTGCTGACAGCTTTGAGTTTGCTCTGTCTCGTTGTTTTGATGCCTGTATCTGATATCCATAAAAAGTTATCGGAAAAGGACAGAAAAAAGTATCGAAGAAAAGGACTCATGATATTGATGGTAGAAATATGTGCATCTGCTATGCTCTGTTATTTTGCCTTAATAAATTTCTCTTACAGCATTTTTAGTGCATGGATACTGTTGTCCATCATGCTCATTGGCGGAAAGATTAAGAATGGCGTACAGGCGAAAAAATGAGAAAAAGTGCATTTCATACCCAAAAATCATACAGTTCGTGCCATAAGTCAGTTTTTTTCTTGACTTTGTGTTACAATGTAGGCAGACCAAATGAAGGCCTAAATATCAAATTGGAAAGGTGGTGCATTCACATGAAAAAGAAGATTTGCTCTTTCATTACACGTTTTGGCGGTACAATGGCAGCATTGGCACTTGTTGTTGCTACCATGACAGCAAATTCAACTTGTGCATGGTTGGCTTATCAGCCGGAAGAGCCGGAAGAAGTGAAGATGCTGAAAAAGGATTGATGAGGCACTGTATTTTTAGATATGCCGATAAATTAATCCACTTTTATATTGATTTTAAAAGAAATAATTTTTCAAGATGATAACCACTGTACAGGACAACAAAAGCTTTTGGATTTCTATCTTACTAAAATTTTTCTTTGAAGAATAAATTCGAATATCTGTTGCTGATTTCAATAAGAATTCGCCTGACTGAATGAAAGGAGGTGAAATCAAAATGACCAAACTTAAAAAAGTGGTAGCCGGCATTCTTGCGTCGGCAGCTATGGCAACGAGCGTTGTTGGTATGAGTGCAAGTGCATATAGTCCTACTGTTTCCAGAACTGTTGGTAGCGTTACAGGAACACTTTATTCTGATACAACGTATGGATACGGTACAACAGCTTGCAGTAATCAAACGTGTTATGTCAAAGTAAAACACGGTGGAACAACCTCAGGTTGGGCAAACTCATATGGCTATGCAAGTTGCAAAAACTCTGCCACTAATGGAACAACGAATGCACAATCATGGCACAGAACAGCGTCAACATCATCATTCAGTCTTTATTTCTAAAAAGCCTGTTTATTGACTTAATCCATTTTTAATCAAATGAGGGGATTGTATTTCACTTGATGTACACTCCCCTTTTTGAGTATAATAGACATTTTGTTTAAGAAAATCGTAACTATTCAGAACCCCGCCATAGCCGTGACTGAATTTCGTATACATGCATAATAGAAATTTACCTTTCAGACCGATAGAAACCGTTCAAGTGAAGTGAAAACAAAATCTCGATCTATTATTGGCTGTAAGCCCCTAAAAATCAGCACTTGAAAATCTGCGTTGATCGCAATTCGTCAATATGCCGACACCGATTATTCTGTGCATTTGCGATATGTCTTTAATCGTGATATAATGTAGATAGACATTATCATGGAGGTGAGCATATGCCGGATTATAAGGATCAGATTATTGAGAATCTTCAAAAAGAGGTAGAGGAATTAAAGCGCATTGTCGAGATGCAGAACGATATTATCCGTGACCTGAGAGAACAACTCCGCAAGAATTCCAGCAACAGCTAAAAACCTCCGTCATCTGATGGGCTTAAGAAAAAGCCTGTCAACAAGAATAGAAGTTTGCGTGAGAAAAGCGGGAAGAAACAAGGCGGTCAGAAAGGTCATTCTGGCACACATCTTGCTGTGCTTTCAGAGCCTGACCATGTCATTAATCATCTGCACGCTGACTGCCAGCACTGCCCGAAGCGTGAGATTTGCATGATGAATTCTGAGGTGAAAGAAATTCGCCACGAAATTGATATGATTGCTCAGGTTGATGTGACCGAACATGAGCTTATTACAATACCCGTATGCCCGATTTGCGGTGAAGCAAAAACGGGTTCTTTCCCTGCGGAAATTAAGGCGGTCGTTCAGTACGGACAAAACCTTGAAGCACTCGCTGTTGCTTTGAACACCATTGGCGCAGTCAGCTTTAATCGTACTCACGATATATTAAGCGGCGTGTTTAACGTTCCGATTTCTGTCGGGACGATAAAGAACATGGTTTCTCGTTGTGCTGCTAAAGTCGAGGAGGCTAATACTGTCTCGGCTGAGAAGCTGAAATCAGCACACCACAAGCACGGTGACGAAACTGGTTGCCGCGCTGACGGCAAAACGCGATGGACGCATTGTCTTTCAAACGAACTCTACACAGTTCTGTTTCTTCACGACAAAAGAGGGCATATTGCTATGGAGGAAATGGGTATCATTCAGTATAGCGGCGGCACTCTTGTCCATGATTGCTGGGCTCCTTATTGGTGCTTTACGAATGTTAAGCACCAGCTTTGCGGTGCCCATTTGCTCCGAGAGCTGAAGGGAATAGTGGAGAATCATCCAAAACAAACATGGGCTAAAAAATTCACAACTCTACTGCTGAATCTTAAGCGCGCAAAGGAAAAGGCGATTGCAAAAGGTAAAACCGCTCTACATCGAAATACCTTGAAGCGGTATTCCAACCTCTATGATGAGATCATGAGAGCAGCTTATGAGGAGAATCCGCTTCCGGAACGAAAGCCGGGACAGAGAGGAAGAACCAAGCGCGGAAAGGTGCTGTGCCTTATAGATCGGCTTTCTGCACACAAGGGAGAGGTCTGCCTTTTTGCACATGACTTCGATGTGCCTTTTGACAACAATCAAGCTGAAAGAGACATTCGTAACATTAAGGTGAAAACCAAAGTGTCCGGCTGTTTCAGATCAGTTGACGGGGCAAAAGAATACCTGAAAATCATGTCATATGTTTCCACAGCAATCAAACACGGCTTTACCAGTTTTGATGCGATTCGTCGTGCTGTTATGGGCAATTCTATGTCTATCTTTGCTCAGGACTCTGAATAGTTACAGAAAATCATAATTTAGAGGTGCAAAATATGAGTAGAATTCATAAGCTAATTGTTCCTATCATGCTGACAATGAATCTATGTGCCTGTGGAAGCGAAAGCATACAAAAGGGGAGCAACATTCAAAACTTCGAGCAAAATCACTATATCACACATGCGAATACTTATCAGAATGGCGTAATCTATACCGGTTCTGAGGGCAGTTCCACAGCAGCTTACTTTTTAGACTATGAGAGTATGCAAGCTGTTCCACTTTGTAATAAGCCAAATTGTGCTCACAAGGACACCTCGTGCTTGGCATTTCAGTGTGTTCAGGATAGCATCATGCCATTTGTTTATCAAGGTATGGTGTATTGGTTTCATACGGATTCTAAAATCACGGATTCCGATGATGGAAGAAGTACAGCATATCAATTTCAAACTACATGCTACTGTGGGAATATGACTACGGGCGAAGTAGAAAGCTTCGTGGAAATTCCGGATGTCAGCATGAAGGATGCCATTGAATTTGTCATATCCAATCACACACTCTACATCATCGGCTGTGATTGTGCATATCAGGAAGAGGATGGATCGTGGACGGAAATGTCTCGAATCGGAGACCAGTATCTTTATGCGATCAATCTGGATACAGCGGATGTCAAGAATTACGGTCTCATCAATGATGCACCAACTGCATCCTACAATTGGACACTGAATGGTGCAATGTTTGCAGATGTAGAATTGACAGGTATCTATCAAAATAAACTTTATCTGTCTTATCGCTATGTAGATGATCCCAATGATATTATTGATTATGTCAACACCGGAGACCCGGATAGTCCGGATTGGTCGGATGCCGGAACAGCAATCCCCTGGCATCGGGTGAACAAATGCCTCAATTTAGAAACGGATACCATAGAACCAAGCGAATATCCCGCAGCAGACTTGATTCAAGACGACACATATATTTATTATATGGATGGGCAATACCACGTAATGGATGCAGATGGAACAGAGACAGTGAGTGCAGATATTCCTGCAAATAATTCTCGTAATCTAACTTTTGTCAATGGAATCTTTTGGGATGGTCCGCAAAGCACCTGTTTTCAACCGAAAACCGGAGAAACACATGTCTTATCCGAAACATATTCCGATACAAATCTTACCGTAATTGCCTATTACAAAGAAAGATACATTATTAACTATACAGATGAAAACAACCTCATTCATTTTGAAGCTGTTCCGGAATCGGATTTGATTGGAGGCATAGTAGAATGACACTGGTTCTTCGTCATTGCAACAAACACTATGGCAAGAAGCACGCCCTTAAAGATTTCACATTTTCCTTTGAAACGGGTGTTTATGGATTGCTTGGTCCCAACGGTGCGGGAAAATCCACGCTAATGAACTTAATCACGGACAACTTAAAGCCAGACAAAGACGGCGGCGAAATACTCTGGGATGGACAGCCGATTCGGAAACTTGGAAAAAGCTATCGTGCTTGCTTGGGTTTTATGCCGCAGCAGCAGGAATTATACGCCAATATGACAGCACGAGATTTTCTGGGGTATCTGTCGGCACTCAAGGGCATTCCTCGGAAAGAGGCGAAAGACCAGATTGCAGATGTTTTGGAACAGGTAGAACTTTCTGAGCAGGCAGCACAAAAAATCGGCGGCTTTTCCGGCGGCATGAAGCAGCGGCTTCTGATTGCACAGGCATTGCTTGGAAATCCGTCTCTGTTAATTTTAGATGAACCAACTGCCGGATTAGATCCAAAACAGCGTGTGATTATTCGCAATCTGACTGATCGTTTGGGACAAGAGAAAATCATTCTCATTTCTACGCACATCATTTCCGACATTGAAACCATTGCAGACCAAATTCTGCTTCTGCGGAAGGGAACGCTTTTGACGCACGGAACAGTTTCTGAACTGATAGAGCAGGTACAGACCGGCGAAAAGACGCTGGAGAATCTCTATCTGCAATACTATGGAGGTGAGGCAAATGCTGCGGGCGGAGCTTAAAAAATGCCTATCCTTTCGAGTCCTTTGGATTCTGCTCTTTTGTCTGCTCTGCATCAATGGCTATTCCCAAATCACAAATGCTTACGACCGGTATTACACGCCTTCGGAATATAACGCTTTATACGAGCAGTTAAACAGAATGTCTTTACAGGAAGCAAACGCATTTGTCAGTGCCAAAATCGAGTCTGCTTCTCCGGACTCGGATGCAGACTACAACGGCTATCTATACTATGACACATTGGAAATTATCGAGGGGCTGCAAAATTATCCGGCATATTTGGAGAGCATTCAGACCAATGCAGAGAATATGACAGCAGTTTCCATTTGGGGCGGGACAGACACGTTTTCCTATCGGAACATTCAAAAAACGCCGTCCGCCTATACTGCCCTTGCTGGAACCACACTGGTTTTGGATACCTCTCTTGGCATAGAGGATTTGCTGTCCAGTCCCTTGACGGATTTCTTGGCGGTGCTGTTGCTATTCTTTTGCGTCTGCCGTATTTTTTTACGGGATCGGGAACAAGGCATTTTGCCGCTGCTCTATGCGACGCCCAACGGAAGACTTCGACTGATGAGCTGTAAACTGGGAATAGCAGTGCTCTGTGCCATCGGATTGGTACTGCTTTTTTATGGCGAAATTGCACTGATTTCCTGTAACTTGTACGGACTTGGTGACCTTTCCCGTCCAATTCAGTGCATCTATGGCTATGAAACCTGCAACCTTCCGGTTTCTGTCGGAACTTACATTAGCATCTATCTGCTGTTCAAAATGGCTGCCTATGCGGTATTTGCCGTGCTATTCGGCTTTTTCTGTACGATTGCCAAAAATAATCTGATGGTATACGGTGCATCCATTGGCGTTGTTGGAATATCCTACTTACTCTATGCGAAAATTTCTGTTTTGTCACCGATTAGCCTATTGCATTTCTGGAATCCCATCCAGTTTTTACAAGGCAAAGAAATTCTCGGAACCTATACCAATGTCAACTGTTTCGGCTATCCGATTTCTCTGAAGATTTCCGCTTGCGTAGTCATAGGACTATGGCTCTTTCTTTTTATAGGCAGTAGCTTCATCGTGTTTACACACGCCGGGAATTTGCAATATCGCAGTTTTTCCGTCCGACATAAACTGCATATTCGGTTTCGTGTCCATCAAAAATTTTGGTACACTTGCTATCGGATTTTGATTTTGCAAAAGGGCTTGCTTGTAGTATTTCTGTTGCTTTTCCTATCGGTTGGTTTGGCAAAAACATATACTCGAACTTACAGCAATGAGGATATTTACTACGAAAATTTTTGTAACGAATATGCCGGAGTTGTAACAGAAAAAACCGAACAATTTCTCACGGAAAAGCGAGCTTTCTATCGTGAAATCGAAGCACAGATCGCAGAGCTGGAACAGTCGGAATCGCCGAATTCCTATCAGATTGGACAATTGACCGCACAACTGAATGACAAGGCAGCTTTTGAAAAATTTGCACAGCGAGTAGAACAGATTCCCGATTCTGCGGAGATTTTCTACGACACCGGATATGTTCGCTATTTCGCACTGGATGGCAACCGGGAGGGCATGGTACAAGTGCTGCTTTTAACGGCTGCACTGACACTTTTATTGTGCCCCACTACATCTATGGATTGTAAAACCAATCTAAAGCAGATTTATCACGCCACGAAAATAGGGAGACTTGGATATCTTCGGCAGATGTTTCGTTTTGCGATTCTGAACGGCATACTATTTTCCGCTGTGCTGATATTGCCCTACTTGCTGCAAATTTTGAATCATTACGGAATGCAGGGCTGGAACACACCGCTTGCCGGAATCGAAGCATACAGTACTTGTCCTGCTCGCATTTCCGTTGGTGCAGCGGCAATTGGTGTCATGGGAATCCGCACAATTGGAGCAGCTCTTACCGGATGCAGCATCACATGGATTGCCTCTCATTGCAAGAGCCTTGTCACGGCGTATTGCATCAATGGTGTCCTTTTCGTTCTTCCGGCGGGATTGTGCCTGTTGGGGCTGGATATGTTTCGCTACGTTGGGCTAACGCCGATGTTGTATGGGATAATTTAGAGTTTTGAAATGGATTTCTTTCCATTGCGGAGCAACTTCGGCTGCTCCGCAATTTTATGTGTGTTCAATGGAACATATTTCTAAAAAGTGAAAATTTCAAATCCACCTGACGAAAAAAATCGAATCAGACCATGTACAAAGTTAAAAGGGTTTACTGACGCAGGTAACGCTGAGCGATGGTACCGCAAATGGCGAAAAGAATATCACCAAGTATTTCTACAACAACGGCGGTATTCAAACCAAGATGGAAACCGGTCTGAACAGTGCAAATGATTCGGACTACATGACTACCGATTACGCATATGATGCGTGGGGACATCTGGTAAATACCACTGACAGCACAAAGAACGTTTCTAAATCCTATACTTACAACAATATGGGATGGATGACCAACAAGTCCAGCAACGGTACAGAAACTTCCATTGAGTACGATGCTCTGGGCAGAGTAACTAAAGAGTGGGGTCCGAATTTCAAGGGCTACTTCTATGAAGGCGTTTCGAATTATGTAGAAAAGCAACTGGTCGGTTATGCACATCTGTTGCTGTATTCTGTTACAAACTATGAATACGATGCAGAAATGCGAATCGTAAAAGTTCTGGAGAGTGGCAGCGAAACTGCTTCCTACACCTACGATGCCAACGGAAACAAGACAAGCGAAACGCAGGCGAACGGCGTAGTTTCCACTTACACTTATAACAGTGCAAACAAAATCACGAACCACATCACGAAATCCGGCAATTCTACCATATCTGAGTACGAATATTCCTATTATCTTGATGGTTCTGACGCTTGCAAAGTCCGCAAGGAAAAGTGGTATAATAGAGACAACATCCTACGAGTACGATGGGCTGAAGCGGCTGACGGAAGAAGCAGTGACGACCGGAAGTTCGACAGACACCTATTCTTACGAGTATGACGATTACGGCAACCGTTCTAAGATGACGGCAACTAGCTCGGAAAGTTATGTAACTGATTACAGCTACAGCGATTTCAACGGAAATTATACTGCTTTACTTCAGAAAGAAACCAAAACCGTAGATGGCACTTCCGAAGAAATTGTTGCAAATGGCTTGGCAACGAGTCCGGCAGACTTGCTGACAACGGATAATTCTGACGTAGAACAGACAGTTTACACCTACGATGCCAACGGTAATCAGATTACAAAGACTGCCGATGGCAAGACGGAAACCAACACTTACGATGGCTTGAATCAGTTGATTGGCTTCACAGATGGTGAAACGACTGCAAGCTATACCTATGATGTGGATGGCTTGCGACTGAGCAAAACTGTCGATGGTAAAACGACAAAACACGTCTGGGACGGCAATCAACAGCTTGTTGCAGATGTGTTGGATAGCGAGCTTTATAGTGCAAATTGCTATCTGCGAGGCACAAATCTGGTAGCGACTTATAGCTATCAGAACGGCGAAAAGTCCGGGTATACCTACTATACGCAGAACGCACATGGCGATGTGGTGAATCTAACGGATTCGACAGGTGAAATTACCAAGTCCTATACCTATGATGCGTTTGGTGTGGAGAAGAATATCGATAACTCCGATACGAATGCGTTCCGGTATTGCGGTGAATATTACGACTCTGAAACGGGTACGATTTATTTAAGAGCTAGGTATTATGATCCGAGTATGGGTAGGTTTATCTCAAGAGATTCTTATGCAGGTAAGAATTCTGATCCACTGAGCTTGAATCGGTATACGTATTGCCATAATAATCCAATATTTTATGCCGATCCCAAAGGACATTCTGCTTGGACAAAATTTCAAGAGGCGGCATTTGCGGTTGAGCATCCGTTTATAGCATCAAAAATTGGAACGGCAAAACCGGATGATGCAAACAGCAATACTATATCTTCAAGAGCAGCTCGCTTTGCAATCAATTCTAAAGTATCATATAATTACAAAAAAGGTCAAGAAAATGAAGGCGGTCAAAGGAACGCTCTTAGACATGCAATCTGGTCTACAACAATAACTAGATATTACGGTAAAGAAATAATGAAGCAAGTTGGTTATTCTCACGAAAACCTTTCTGAAATGCTGAAAATAACATCCGATCCTACGAAATGGTATTTTTCAGATATGCACACTGCCGACACACTTTGTGACATTATGAATAATGAAACAGGTATGAAAATTGCAGCTTCGGGGGATGCCACCAATATGAGAAGCATCACTTTAGAGGTACTAGAGTACTATCATACTAATGGTTTGTACGTTGCTGTTGAATATGCTGATAACCTCTATATTGTACAAAATCAAAAATTATCAGATCAGGAATATGCGTCAGCAACATATAATGTATTTTTCTTGGATCAAAATGGACTAAGAGGCAACATTAATACTGTTGCAGATATCGTAAGACAAAGAAAAAAAGAGGCTAACTCGCCATGAAGAAATTAAAGTGTGTTTTTATCATTATATTTCTAATCATAGCATTTACAACCGTTGTATCTATTTCAAAATGCCAAGAAAACGAACTTGGTTCGGTAGCTCAAGGTATAATAGATGAGATCGAAACTTCGGGAAACGATGAATGTATGGTCGAATTGAAGACTGTTACCAATTTTGAATGGGATAGAGCAATTATTGCTTCAGCTGATTTTTTCGCAATGGGATATTCTTCTGAAACACTGGAAGATATTTGGAAAATTGAGTATGATCCTCAGTCAGATTTTAGATCAAGGATTTTATTTGTAAAAGATAATAAAGTAGTATATGAAGAATCATATGCGGCATCTATTGAGGAGTCTGCGAAATTTAATATTTCGGTATCACCATCTCTGGATTATTATTGTATATTGCCATATGATGATTCTTTTGTATTTGTTACAAAAGAAAAGCACAAATCAAGTACTTGTTACAGTTTAATAATCTACCCAAAAAATAAAATGAATTAGAGCTTGTGTTCATCGGTAAAGTATGCGGATTTTCGAGCATAATTTTTATGCTGACAAGGAAAATATCCGCAGGAATACTGTCGTATTGCAAGGATATTTGACGAAGTTCAGCAGGAAAATTTGCCGAAAAGACGTGTGCTGAACCGATGAACACAAGCTCTTAGTACAGGATACCATGGAAAAACAGTTGATATGGAGAAGTGCAGTGACAAGCATCGTACCAGTATCTCTCGTTTTTTGCATAACGATCAATGGAATGCATCATCGCTGGAAAAGGCAATGAAGGAGCTGGTAATCCACACAATTTATGAGGAAGCCGAACGCAGTGGGAAACCGATTCTTTGCATCGTTGATGATACGATTGCATCCAAGACAAAACCATCATCAAAGGCAATACATCCAATGGAAGCAGCAAATTTTCACTTTTCACATTTGAAAAGAAAACAGGATTATGGTCATCAGGCGGTAGGCGTTCTGCTTTCCTGTAATGGGATTACGCTGAATTACACAATGATTATGTATGATAAATCGGTTTCCAAAATCGATACTGTAAAGCAAATTGCGGAAGAAATTCCAACGGCTCCAACATCGTCATATCTTCTTTGTGACAGTTGGTATGTATGCGAAAAGGTCGTAAATGCGTTCATTTGCAAAGGCTTTCACACTGTCGGAGCTTTGAAGACGAATCGTATCCTATATCCATACGGCACAAAAATGAATGTCTGTGAATTTGCCGGAAAACTGATAGAAGCAAAGTGCAGGGAACTCTTTCACCTCGTGACCGTGAAAGGGCGAAAGTACTACGTTTACCGATATGAAGGCAATTTGAACGGAATTGAAAATGCAGTTGTTTTGTTATCTTATCCGGCAAAGTCGTTCGGTAAAGAGAAAGCTCTGCGTGCATTCATCAGCACAAATGCAGCTCTTTCGGATGAAGAAATTCTGGATTTGTATGTTGTACGTTGGGAGATTGAAGTCTATTTCCGTGATTGCAAGATGAAGCTTGCTGTTGATAAGTATCAGATTCGATCCGCAAATGGAATCAAACACTTCTGGCTCATTGCATCTCTTGCTTACATGATCGCTTGCTTCGAATCAAAACGGTACAATTTCTCGGAAGGATATCATTTGCTGTCCCAAACGATTCGAAGAGAGCAGATCTCTTTCATTTTTGACTATGCTCAAAACGGTGGGGATAAGTCTGCCCTTTTGGAGAATATTGCTTAACCACTTTTGTGCATTTTCACGAAAACGGTGTTGGGATGCTCATTTATAGCTACTTGCTTTTTGAAGAAGGGTGTGGTATGATAAAAAGAAAAAGGGGTAAATGA
>ENA-OROX01001810-OROX01001810.1-human-gut-metagenome-genome-assembly--contig:-NODE-1810-length-16428-cov-3.731265_pt1 | contig 16428 bp, 10 predicted proteins | sample MGYA00242133_ERZ509058 | MGnify/ENA primary metagenome ERZ509058 (study PRJEB26280, sample SAMEA2338751) | human gut metagenome | biome: human gut; feature: human-associated habitat; material: faeces...
GGGATACAGCTATGACCATCTTTTCTTCTACAGAAAGACTAATTAATAAAATGCGTAACCGGAATAATATCAGTCTGGTTACGCATTTTTAATTATGAAAATATATGATTTATAACGGAATGTATATATTTTTCTGTGTTATCAGTGCTTTTTAACAGTATATCATCTGCGTTGCAGTATTTTTCCGGGGCAGAATAATCTTTTTTAAATATGTTTAAATCACAATTGTCATAGAGCGGAAGAAAAATGCCTGCTTTTTTGGTGTAACAGTTGGAAGCAGAGCATTTAACACGGTTATTACTGTCTACATATTGTGCAATGCTTTTGTGAATGGCTTCGTCTTCTGATGTCAGATAAAAATAATTCTTATAATCTTTAAAAAAGTATTTCAAAGTATCTGATATAATCGGGATTACAAGAGTTAATGTACGGTTCTTAATCAGAATATGTATATTGTCAATACATATATGTCTGTCCACGGGTACGCCTACGGGCAGAGAACATTCAGCAATCAGCCGAAGGCTGCTCACATTTCCATCGGAATCAGTATCTTTATCAATGACAGTATTGTCAACAGTGTAAGAATTCATAATTATTGCATAATAGGAAACAAGTGGAAGCAGGCTTAGCATTCCTTCTATATCGTCATGGTTGTGAAGAAGGAGAAGTTTCCTGTATTCGTTATGTGCTGTATCAGAAGGTTTTGCTGCAAATTTCCTGTATACATCAATAAGTTCACCGCCTGAATACATATCTTCACGTTCTATTCCAAGAAAATGTTCAATGGTTTTCTGCTTATAGTCAGAAAGTGACAGAATAGATTTACATTTTCTGGCAGTTTTATATAAGTCAAGGCTTTCAAGATGTGAAAGGTCAAGTGCAACATTAAGATGTGCTGCACGCTCAGTAATAAAGGGAATATCGAAGGCATCCCCATTAAAATGTATTAATGTATGAAAATCTTTTAAAAAATCATTAAATGCAGATAAAATATAAGCTTCATCGGAATCGGATTCTGCAAGCCACTGTAAATAATGCGATATTCCGTTACGGAAATATACAGCGCCTATGAGGTATACTATATTATAATTTCTTGAAAATCCTGTGGTTTCTATATCAAAAAAGCAGATGCTGTCAGTATCCGGACATATTGCTTTAAGCATTGCGGTGTCTGCGTTTGTGTGCAGGGTATCATTAATAGTTATCATAAAAAATCCTCGTTTTAGGTTTGATTAGACAAACCGATTGTTAAAAAAGTACTCATTTTCTCTTATTATATAGGAATATATACACAAAAAAAAGTAGATTTTTGCTATTTATTGAGATAAAATACTATTTAATAAAAACTTTATAAGGAGAAATATGTCATGGGAAAGTGTACATTTAAAGGTGGATGTCATCCTTATGACGGTAAAGAGTTTTCTAAGGATAAACCAATCAAAGAACTCTTTCCAGCCGTAGGAGAGATGGTGTTCCCGCTTTCACAGCACATCGGCGCACCTGCTAAGCCAGTTGTTGCCAAGGGCGACTATGTCCTTGCAGGCCAGCTGATAGCCGAGGCAGGTGGATTTGTTTCTGCGAACATTCATTCATCTGTATCAGGTACTGTTAAAGCTATTGAGCCAAGAACATTGGCTACAGGCGGTAAGTGCAATTCTATCATTATCGAGAATGATGGCGAATTCAAAGAAGTTGAATATACACCTATGAAGTTCGAGGATCTTACTAAGGACGTTATCTTAGAAAGAATCAAGGCTGCTGGTGTTGTAGGTATGGGAGGAGCTGGTTTCCCAACTAATGTTAAGCTCTCTCCAAAGAATCCTGAAGCCATAGATTACATTATCGTTAATGGAGCAGAGTGTGAGCCTTACCTTACATCTGATTACAGAAGATTATTAGAAGAATCAGACAAGGTTGTTATGGGTCTTAAGATTGCTCTTAAGATATTTGACCATGCTAAGGGAATTATCGGTATTGAAGATAATAAGCCTGAGGCAATAAGAATCATGCAGGAAGCTACAGCTTCTGAGCCTGATATTGAAGTTAAGCCATTAAAGACTAAGTATCCACAGGGAGGAGAGCGTAGTCTTATATATGCAACAACAGGAAGAGCTATTAATTCAAGCATGCTTCCAGCTGATGCAGGCTGTATCGTACATAATGTTGATACAATATTCTCAATCTATCTTTCAGTTATAGAAGGTAAGCCTCTTACTAAGAGAATATGTACTGTAACAGGTGACGGAGTTAAAGAGCCTGGCAACTTCTATGTATGGTTAGGAACTAATTACAGACAGCTTCTTGACGCTGCCGGTGGTCCTGTAGGAGAACCTGAGAAATATATTTCCGGTGGTCCTATGATGGGATTTGCCATGTACAGTCTTGACGTACCTGTTGTTAAGGGAAGTTCATCACTTCTTGTATTCCAGAAGGATATCGTATCTAAGACCACATCTTCTGCATGTATAAGATGCGGTAAATGTGGTGAGGCATGTCCGGAACACCTTCTTCCAGCAAAGCTTGCCGGTTTTGCATCACGTAATGATGAAGAAGGCTTTACTAAGTTCGATGGTATGGAATGTGTAATGTGCGGAAGCTGTTCATATGTCTGTCCAGCCAAGAGACCATTAACACAGCAGATTAAGGCTATGAGAAGTACAGTACTTGCTAACAGAAGAAAGAAGTAGAAAGGTGGGCAATCAAAGTGAGTGAGATTTTTAACGTATCGACTAATCCTCATGTGCGAAGCGGGAATACTACTCAGACAATAATGAGAGATGTTCTTATTGCTTTAACTCCTGCCAGCATATTTGGTATAGTTAATTTTGGCCTCGATGCACTGCTTCGTATAGTAATCGGTATTGTTACTTGTGTAGCATGTGAGGCATTATATCAGTATTTCATGCATAAGAAAGTTACTGTTACAGATTTAAGTGCAGCAGTAACAGGTCTTCTTATTGCATTAAATATTCCATCAACATTAAATGTTGGTTTTGAAATCGTAGGATGTGTATTTGCAATTATCGTAGTTAAGCAGCTTTTTGGAGGACTTGGACAGAACTTCATGAACCCTGCTCTTGCAGCAAGATGTTTCCTTCTTATTGCATATACAGGTCCGATGACTAATTTCGTTACATCTAACGGATTTTTAGACGCATATTCAGGCGCAACACCTCTTGCACTCCTTAAGCCTGGTGCAGAATCAACAGGCGTTGTTTCATTAGCTAAGATGTTTATTGGTACAACAGGTGGTGTTATCGGTGAGACTTCAGCAATCTGCCTTCTTTTAGGTGGTATTTACCTCCTTGCAAGAAAGGTTATTAACTGGAGAATACCTGTAACATATGTAGGTGTATTTGCAGCGCTTATATTCCTTTTTGCACCAGGACATCATTTCGATGTAATCTACATGCTTGAGGAAGTATGTGGTGGTGGACTTTTACTTGGTGCCATCTTCATGGCGACAGATTATGTAACTTCACCAATTACACCTAATGGTAAAATTGTATTTGGCTGCTGCTTAGGTCTTCTTACATTCATTTTCAGAATGTATGGTGGTTCAGCAGAAGGCGTTTCATATGCAATTATCTTCTGTAACCTCTTAGTTCCTCTTATTGAGAGAGTAACAGTTCCTAAGTCATTTGGTAAGAAGAAGCCAGAGAAGAAAGCAAAGGAGGCTGCATAAGATGAAGAAAATAGTTAAAGATGCATTAGTTTTATTTGCTATAACACTTGTAGCCGGAATTCTTCTTGGTGTTGTATATCAGATAACACTTGATCCTATTGCAAAGGCTAATGAGAATGCTAAGGAAAAGGCTTACAAAGCAGTTCTTGCAGAAGCAGACAGCTTTGAGACAATAGATGCCCTTCCTTCTGATGATGATATTAATGCTTCATCAGACATTGACTTCTCTAAGGATAAGGTCAATGAAGTTGCTATAGGAAAGAAAGGCGGCGAGACAGCAGGTTATGTTGTAACAGTTACAGATAGTGACGGTTACGGCGGAGATATCAAGTTTACAGTTGGTATTTCAACAGATGGAAAGGTACTTGGAGTATCATTCCTTTCAATCAGCGAAACTGCTGGTCTTGGTATGAGAGCTAAACAGGATCCATCATTTACATCACAGTTTACAGCTAAGTCTGATGCAGTTGCATCATTTTCAGTAGTAACAGATGGTTCAGCATCAGAAAGCAATGCTAATGTTGATGCAATCGGTGGTTCTACAATTACTTCTAAATCAGTCACAAAGGGTGTAAATTATGCGCTTGCAGTTTACAAGCTTGTGGCAGGAAACTAGGGAGGTGCGGACTTTGAATAAATGTATAGAAAGACTTTATAATGGTATTATTAAAGAGAATCCTACCCTGGTACTTACACTTGGTATGTGTCCTACACTTGCGGTTACTACATCAGCAATCAATGGTATAGGTATGGGACTTTCTTCTACAGTAGTACTTGCATTATCAAACCTTATGATTTCATTACTTCGTAAGGCTATTCCAGATGGTGTAAGAATGCCAGCGTTCATCGTTGTCGTTGCATCATTTGTTACAATGGTACAGTTCCTTATGCAGGGCTTCCTGCCAAGTCTGTACGACTCACTTGGAATATATATTCCTCTTATAGTTGTTAACTGTATTATCCTTGGACGTGCGGAAGCCTATGCTTCTAAGAATCCTCCAATTCCTTCATTCTTTGATGGAATAGGTATGGGACTTGGATTCACAATTGCTATCACAATCCTTGGAGCAATAAGAGAGCTTATCGGTGGCGGTACAATTTTCTCAGATGGTACTAACGCATTATTTGATCTCTCAACAATCGGTTACACACCAGCAAGTATCTTTATCCTTGCACCAGGAGCGTTCTTTGTTCTTGCATTCATGATTGCTATTATGAACAGAATTAAGAGAAAGAAAGGCATGAAGCCTGCAGAAGTTCCTGACTACACAGAAGAGATAGAAGAAGCTAAGGCTGAGGCTAAGAATAACTAAGGGAGGTAAATATGGGATATTTTTCACAGTTATTATTGATAGCTGTAAGTACAGCAATTGTCAATAATGTAGTTTTAAGCCAGTTCCTCGGTTTGTGTCCTTTCCTTGGAGTTTCTAAGAAGATAAACACAGCAGCAGGAATGGGTGGCGCTGTTATCGGCGTTATCACTATTTCATCAGCTGTCTGCAGTCTTATATATGACTGTATACTTACACCGCTTAAGCTTACATATCTGAATACAATTGTATTCATCCTTGTAATTGCGGCACTTGTTCAGTTTGTTGAAATGTTTTTAAAGAAGACATCACCATCTCTTTATGAAGCACTTGGTGTATACCTTCCACTTATTACAACTAATTGTGCAGTACTTGGTATTGCACTTACTAACGTACAGAACTATAACACAGCAGCAGGACTTAATATTGGTCAGAAGCTTTTAGATTCTGTAGTCAGTGGATTAGGAACAGCTGTTGGTTTTACAATAGCAATCATAATCATGGCTGGTATACGTGAAAGAAACGAATTCAATGATGTTCCGGAAAGCTTTAAGGGAATGCCTATTGTATTACTTACTGCAGGACTTATGGCTATCGCATTCTTTGGATTTTCAGGTATTATTTAAGAGGAGGACGACAAGATGTCAGGTATAATTATTGCTGCAGTTGTTGTAAGCTGCACTGGTCTTCTTCTCGGACTTTTCCTCGGAGTAATGGGTAAGAAGTTCTATGTTGAAGTAGATCAGAAAGAGATAGATGTAAGAGCAGAGCTTCCTGGAAACAACTGTGGTGGTTGTGGATATGCAGGATGTGATGCACTTGCTAAGGCAATTGCCGCAGGAGAAGCTCCAGCTAACGCATGTCCAGTTGGTGGCGCACCGGTTGCAGCAAAGATTGGTGCAATCATGGGTGAGGAAGTTGGAGAATCAGTAAGAATGACAGCATTTGTTAAATGTGCTGGTGACTGCGACAAAGCAAAAGAAAATTATGTGTACTCAGGTGCAATGGATTGTACAGCAATGAACGTCGTTCCTAACGGCGGTTCTAAGGCATGTACATACGGATGTATGGGATATGGTTCATGTGTTAAGGCATGTCCTTTTGATGCAATTCATATTGTTAATGGTATTGCTGTAGTAGATAAGGGCAAATGTAAAGCATGTGGTAAATGTGTTGCTGTATGTCCAAGACACCTTATTGAAATCATACCATACAAGAGTAACTATACAGTTAACTGTTCATCTAACGATAAGGGTAAAGATGTTATGTCAGCATGCTCTGTTGGATGTATTGGATGTATGTTATGTACAAAGCAGTGTGAGTTCGGTGCTATTACAGTAGAAAACAATATTGCACATATTGATTATTCAAAGTGTACAGGTTGTGGAAAGTGTGCTGAGAAGTGCCCTAAGAAGATAATACATCTTCATTGATAATTTAATCACAATGAGTTATAATAAGAAACTGCCGTAGGCTTATGCTTATGGCAGTTTCCTAGTTTAAGAAAAGAGAAGATACACCTATGGCAGAGATGAAATCGAAGTTACAAGATTTTTATAAAAGACTTGATTCCAGAAAATCAACATATTTTCTGGTTTATTCAGTTATTTTCGCAATCCTTGCTATAGGTGTGTTTTCTTTTTATTTTTTCACTAGAAAGACATTCATATGGGAGGTTGATGGCTGGGAACAGCATTATAAGTCACTCATATATTATTCACAGTATTTAAGGGACTTCTTTAAAAATATATTTATCAATCATCAGTTTGTAATACCACAGTGGGATTTTGCAATAGGTGAGGGAAGTGATGTTATAGGAACATTTCACTATTATGTGATAGGCGACCCATTTACATTCTTATGTTTCCTGTTTCCAGCAAAGTACATGTATATATTCTATGAAGCAATGATTCTTTTAAGAATATATCTGTCAGGTATAGCATTTTCACTGTTGTGTTTTTATACAGGACATAAGAAAAGATATGTCCTTCCAGGGGCAGTAGCTTATGCATTCTGCTACTGGGCAATATACAATGCGGTAAGACATCCGTTCTTTCTTAACCCGCTTCTGTATTATCCACTGCTTATATTAGGCGTTGAGAAGATAATCAGAGAGAAGAAAATGTGGCTTTTTACAATAACAGTAACTGTTGCAGCAATGAGTAATTTCTATTTCTTCTACATGCTTGTGTTCACAACAATTATATATGTTATTGTAAGATTCATATTCTGTTATGGAAAGAATGTGAAAATGTGGAGTAAGGGGATATTAAGCCTGGCTGTTTCATCAGTTACAGGACTGTGTATGGCAGCAATAGTGTTTCTCCCCGTGCTTCACGTTTTCTTAAGTGACAGCAGATTTAATACACCTAACAAAATGGGACTGGTATATCCTTTTTCATACTATGCAAAGCTTCCTGGACTTTTTATCGTTGAGGGTGATAACTTCTGGACATGCATGGGATTTGCAGTGCCGGTGTTACTTGCAGTGCTTTTAATGTTTAAGAGCAGACGTAAGTACACAATGCTTAAGACTTATTTTATTATAAGTGCTGTGATGATATGTATACCGTTCTTCGGACAGGCAATGAACGGATTTTCATATATGTGTAACAGGTGGATATATTCATTTGCATTATTATGTGCATATATACTTGTGTGCATGATGCCGCGTCTTATAACACTGGAAAGAAAAGAAATCCGCTTTATTGGAATTGCACTTACAATATATTTTGTGGTATGTATGTGCGTAAAGTATTCAAGAAATGGCAAGCTTATAAGTGCAGTTACAATTGGAGTAATATTGCTAATTGGACTTAGCATAAAGAATGTTAATGAATATAACAGATGCATGATGGTGACAGTAGCGGTTATGCTGGCGGCATTAGCTAATGGTATATGGAAAAATGCTTCATTTGGGGAAAATTATGCGGCACAGTGCATAAGCGTTAAAATGGCACAGGAAGATGTGTTTGGAAGCGAGAAGGAGCTTATAAGTAAAGATGCTGAAGATACAGATTTTATCAGATATTCAGGCTCTGGACTTTCGTACAATATGAACTGCATAACAGGAATATCATCCTCTAATCTGTACTGGACACTTACTAATCCGTATGTATCGAAGTTCAGATATGATTGTGCAATCAGGCTTGATACGCTGCTTCCGCACAAATACACAGGCTATGATGACAGGTCATCTCTTATAGCATTGTCATCTGCCTCAAAGTATCTGGTGAGTAAGACCGGCGGACTTGTTCCATATGGATTTGCTTATGAATCAGAAAATGATGATTATGTAATGTATAATAACGATAATGCGCTTCCGTTAGGATTTACTTATGACAAGGCTGTTAATAAGAATGAATGGGAGGGCTTAAGTGCAGTTGATAAGCAGAAAGCAATGCTTCAGGCTGTTGTTATTGACAGGAGTGGGAAGGATACCAGGGAGGCGCTTCCTGACAGGGTATCTGTTAAAGATTTAAGTTATGACAGCCAGATTAAAGATTATACAATGAATTATGATGCCAAAGAAGTACAGTGTACTGACAATACATTTGCAGTAACTAAGGCAGGTGCCAGGGTAACATTTAACTTTACAGGCAGTGGTGCAGGTGAGACTTACTTTAATATTAATGGGCTTGATTATGAAGGCGCAGCACAGTTCCAGCTGTATTTTGGAAAGAAAAAGTTTGACCCGTTAGACTTATACTCTAAGTCAGACTGGAAAGAGCTTTCACATAATGAAAAGAAGAAGATATTTAAGAATTTCATATACTGGACACAGTCTACAAGCAGTGTTAAGCTTGGAATTACGACTAATACAGGAGTAACCAAGTCAATGAATTACTTTACATCTGATTACAGCTATTACAGTAACCAGCATGATTTCAGTGTGAATATGGGCTATTCGGAAGAAAATGTTACATCAGTTACAGTGACTTTCCAGAAGATTGGCGTGTATTCTTATGATGATATACAGATTGTATGCCAGCCAATGGACAGTTACACTGACGAGATTAATACACTTAAAGAAAATGTATTAACAGATGTAGAGCTTGGAAATAATAAGGTTACAGGTCAGATAACACTTGACCGTAATAAATATCTGTGTCTTACAATCCCTTATTCAAAGGGCTGGAAGGTATATGTAGACGGGGAAAGACAAAAGCTATATAATGCTAATGGTCAGTATATGGCTGTATATCTTACGAGTGGAATGCATAATGTAACACTTAAGTATTCTACGCCGCTTCTTAAAGAGGGAGCGTTGGTGTCGCTTGCAGGTGTGGCCATCTTTGCCATGCAGCTTGTAATTAATAAGAGAAAGAAGAGGGAGTAATAATGTACAGAGAAGTTGCGAAACTTATTATATATGGTAATCATGAGGACACTATTCTTATGAAAATGTCCGATATTTTCAAAAAATTTGATAGGGATGAGGAGACTCCTGACAAGCTTATAAGTGATATATATGAGCAGATTAAGAGAATATTGGAGGTTGCCACAGATTATGGCTTTGATAAGAATTTATGGCATAATTACCTTACATTCTATCTTATAACTAATGAGAATCCATTCAGCCTTACATGTGAAAAGGTAGGTGCTAATGATGGAAGTGTTAATGAATTTGCTAAAAACGACTTCAAGGTGTTTATGAATCTGTTTAATTATGATTTCAGACCTATTGAGGCTGCACTTGGAATCAACTGTTTTTCACTTATATCTGATTACAAGGCAATTGTTAAGAAAGAGCTTATGTACAATAAGAATGTAAGTGAGAAGGTACAGGCTTTAAGCCTTAAGCTTGAGACAGCAAAGGACGAGAATGAGTTCTTTAATTATGTTACTGATTTCTATAAAGCATATGGTGTAGGAATGTTCGGACTTAATAAAGCATTCAGAGTAATAGGCGGTGATAATGGCGTTACATTTACACCAATTAACAATATGGATAAGGTTATGTTAGATGACCTTATAGGTTATGAAATCCAGAAGAAGAAGCTTGTTGAGAATACAGAGGCCTTTGTTCAGGGAAGAAAAGCTAATAATGCGCTTCTTTTCGGTGACAGCGGAACAGGTAAGTCAACTTCTATCAAGGCTATTGTCAATGAATATTATGACCAGGGTCTTAGAATGATAGAGATATACAAACATCAGTTCAAGGATTTATCTAATGTTATAGCAAGCATTAAGAACAGAAATTACAAGTTCATAATATATATGGATGATTTATCTTTCGAGGAATTCGAGATTGAATACAAGTTCTTAAAGGCTGTAATTGAAGGCGGTGTTGAGACTAAGCCTGATAATATTCTTATCTATGCAACATCTAACAGAAGACATCTTATCAAGGAAACATGGAATGACAGAAATGATATGGAAAGCAATAACGGTCTTCACAGATCTGATACTATTGAGGAGAAGCTTTCATTAGTGAACAGATTTGGATGCCAGATAAGCTACTCTAAGCCATCACAGAAAGAATTCTTTGATATTGTTATTGGCCTTGCAAGGAAGAATAATGTTAAGATGACAGATGAAGAGCTTATGGCAGAGGCTAACAAGTGGGAACTTTCACATGGTGGAATATCAGGAAGAACAGCACAGCAGTTTATCAATTACTGTCTTGGGGGTAGAGAATGATTTCATACATTAAAGGTGAGCTTGCCGAAATCCTGCCAGATGTAATCGTTGTGGAAGCCAATGGAATCGGATATAATATATATGTTCCGGGTTCAGTTCTTGGTGAGCTTCCATCAGTTGGCAGTGAGGTTAAGATATATACATATATGAATGTCAAGGAAGATGAATGCAGTCTGTATGGATTTCTTACAAGGGATGATTTAAGCATGTTTAAAATGCTTATCTGTGTCAATGGTATTGGACCTAAGGCTGCGCTTGGTGCATTATCTAATATCACAGCAGATGATTTAAGATTTGCAGTTCTTGCTGATGATGTGGCAGCAATCAAGGCACTTCCTGGTATCGGACCTAAGACAGCACAGAAGATTATAATTGAGCTTAAGGATAAGTTAAAGCTTGATGATGTATTTGAATCAGCACTTTCTAAGAATAAGAAGGCAGACAATAACAGTAATGCAAGTAATGTCATGATGATAAGAAATGACGCTGTTGAGGCACTTGTATCACTTGGATATTCAAGCAAAGATGCACTTGTTGCTGTCAAGGAAGTGGAAGATATAGAGAATAAGGATTCTGAGACGGTTCTTAAGGAAGCGTTAAAGAAGCTGGCTAAATTCTAGAGCAGAATAGTATTTGAGAAATGAGGGGCTATATGGAAAAGAGGATTATATCAACACAGATAACTGAAGAAGATTATGGTATTGAGAATTCCTTAAGACCGTTATCTCTCGATGACTATGTTGGACAGAATAAGGTTAAGAGTAATCTTAAAGTATATATTGAGGCAGCAAAGGAAAGAGGAGAGGCACTTGACCATGTGCTTTTCTATGGACCTCCTGGACTTGGAAAGACAACCCTTGCTGGAATTATTGCTAATGAAATGGGGGTTAATATCAAGGTTACATCCGGTCCTGCAATCGAGAAGCCGGGAGATATGGCAGCTATACTTAACAACTTGAGTGAGGGTGATATTCTCTTTGTTGATGAGATTCACAGACTTAACAGACAGGTTGAAGAAGTGCTGTATCCGGCAATGGAGGATTATAAGATTGATATTATGATCGGCAAGGGTGCAACAGCAAGGTCTATAAGACTTGACCTGCCGCAGTTCACTCTGATAGGTGCAACAACAAGAGCGGGGCTTTTATCAGCACCTTTAAGAGACAGATTCGGTGTTGTAAGTCATATGGAATTCTATACAGTTCCGGAGCTTGAGAAAATCATTATCCGTTCAGCCAATGTGCTTAATGTTGATATTGACTCAGACGGAGCACATGAGCTTGCAAGAAGATCCAGAGGAACACCGAGACTTGCCAACAGACTTTTGAAAAGAGTAAGGGATTTTGCACAGGTTAAATATAACGGACATATCAATAAGGATGTTGCTGATTATGCACTTAATCTGTTAGATGTTGATAGAGACGGATTGGACCGTAACGATCGTGTTATACTTACTACAATAGTTGATAAATTTGATGGCGGACCTGTCGGTATTGAGACACTGGCAGCTTCAATAGGCGAGGATTCAGGAACTCTTGAAGATGTTTATGAGCCATATCTTATACAGAACGGGTATATTAACAGAACTCCAAGAGGAAGAGTTGCAACTAAAGCAGCTTATGATAATCTTGGCAGGCCATTCAAACAAAAATAACATAAAATATTCTAAAGAATGTGTTTTATGAGTTGAATAGTAAGTGTATTTATTATATACTTAATATGTTTATTTCTACATATATGGAGGGGACTTATGTCATCAAAGAATACAGCAGAAGTAATTCTTGGAGGTAAGGTAATCAAGCTTGGTGGATATGAAAGCGAGGAGTATCTTCAGAGAGTTGCATCATACATTAATAACAAGATTACAGAGTTTAATAAGGATGAGGGATACAGACGCATGTCGGCTGAGATGAGAACTGATATGATGTATCTTAATATTGCAGATGATTACTTCAAGGCTAAGAAGATGGCAGACAGTATTTCATTAGATATTGAGAACAAGGATAAGGAAATATATGACCTTAAGCATGAGCTTATTGCAGCACAGATTAAGGCAGAAAGTTCAGCAAAAGAGATTAAGGAATTAAAGAGTGAGATTAACAAGTATCAGAAGAATATTGTCAAGTTAGAGACAGAACTGAATGACTCTAAGAAGTGATTTACATAAGATTATCTGGTATTAATAATAACGGCTGTTGCAAATGCATTTGCAGCAGCCATTTAATTTAAAGGCGGTTACAACTATGAATGTTGATAAGAGAAAAACACAGGTGGAGGTTTTAGCACCAGCAGGTTCACTTGATATTATGAAAGCTGTTGTGGCGGCAGGGGCAGATGCCATATACCTGGGAGGCAATATGTTTGGAGCAAGGGCATTTGCCAATAATTTTAATGATGAAGAGCTTATCTGTGCTATTGAATATGCACATTTATTCGGTAGAAAGGTTTACCTGACAGTTAATACTCTTCTTAAGTCAAGAGAGATAGAGAACAGTCTTATAGAATATCTTATACCATTCTATGAGGCAGGTCTTGATGCAGTGATTGTACAGGATATGGGTGTGCTTAAGCTGATAAGAAAGCATTTTCCTGATATGGATATACATGCAAGTACACAGATGACACAGACCGGCGTATATGGCAGCAGGCTTTTAAAGGAACTTGGTGCAACAAGAATAGTCACTTCAAGAGAGATGAATCTGCAGGAAATAAAGCAGCTTCATGAGAGATTAGATGTGGAGATAGAAAGCTTTGTGCATGGAGCATTATGTTACTGTTATTCGGGACAATGCCTGCTTTCAAGCTTTAACGGAGGAAGAAGCGGCAACAGGGGAAGGTGTGCCCAGCCGTGCAGGATGCCTTATGATGTGTATGATAACGGCGAAAAGATTAATAACAGAAACAACAGTTACGCATTAAGCCCTAAGGATATGTGTGCATTACAGATACTTCCTGATGTTATAGAAAGTGGAGTGTATTCTCTGAAAATTGAAGGCCGTATGAAGAATATCACATATGCGGCTATGGTAACGCATATTTACCGTAAATATGTTGATATGTATCTTGAGAGGGGACGAAAAGGCTTCAAGGTAGATAAGCAGGATATTGATGAACTTTCAGATATATATAACAGAGGTGCATTTACTACAGGCTATTATGACAGTGTCAAGGGAAAGAAGATGATGTCACTGGGGCGTCCTAACCATATGGGAACGGAGTGCCTTAAGGTAGTATCTAACAAGGCAGGAAGAATTACATTTAAGGCACTTAAGAATGTGAACAGAGGTGATGTCTTTGAGATTGATAAGGAACATTCCTTTGAGAGCGGAGCTGATGTGGCAGCAGGACAGACCTTGGTTGTTAATCTTCCTAAGAAATACCCGCTGTATGAGGGAAGAATTGTCAACAGAATGAATAATGCTAAGATTAAGGCATATGTAGCGGATAATTATGTCGGAACAACACCTAAGCTTCATGTAGATATGAAGCTTAGTGTAAGAAAGAATGAAAATATATCACTTACAGTAATGTATGATGGAATTGAAAAGACATGTACAGGAGAGATAGTTACCGAAGCACAGAGCCGTCCGGCCTCAGAGGAGGAACTGGTTAAGAATTTAAAGAAAACCGGCGATACATGTTTTGTGGTGGAAGATGCAGAAGTGCAGCTTGATGATGGTGTGTTTGTGCCTGTCGGCTGGATTAAGGAATTAAGAAGAAATGTACTTGAACAGCTTGAGACACATTTAAAGCACAGTCTTGTAAGAACTTATAATAAGCCTGAATGTGCAGAGCCTGACGATAGGGAGAATACTGATGATAATAATTATCAGGTAAGAAAAGCTGCATACCTTCATGATATAGCGCAGGTAAAGAAAGCAGCATCAGTTTCAGGTGTTGAAAGCATTTATCTTGATTATAAGATGTTTTATATGAATGATGAGAATTCATTAAAAGAGGCTGTAAAGTACTGTCAGTCACATGGAATATATGTATATATGTTCCTTCCACATATTCTTAAGGCAGAGAAATATGATAAGTTTAAGTACTTATGTGAGAAAGCTTCTGACTGTGGCATAGACAGGTTTGTATGCCGTAATATTGAGCAGATTGGTTTTCTTGGAAGTGACAACTGGAAAAAATTATCTGACAAGGTGCATATTATTACGGACAGCAGCATATATATATTTAATACATTTGCAAAAGATGAATTAAGAAGGCTGTGCAGTAATGCCGGGGTTATTCTTGACAGAATGACACTGCCGCTTGAACTTACAGATAAGGAGATGAAGCCTGTAATTGGAAGTGACACGGAACTTGTAGTATATGGGAATGTGCCTCTTATGGTATCTGAACAGTGTGTGAGAAGAACTTACGGAAGATGTGACGGATGCTGGGGCAGCATTAATATTACAGGGCCGAAGGGCAGTTCTTATACAGTGGAAAGTATGTGTGAATTCTGTTATTCTGTAATGAATGGAGAAAAACTCAATCTTACAAAAGAAAATCTCGAAGAATGCGGTGTGTGTGTAATTCGTTATGAATTTGACGAAAGTGAAGCAGATGATATACAATTAGTTATGACTGATGGAGTGAGTGGCGGTACTACAGGACATTTTCATCAGGCAATCGACTAAGATTAAGTGACTTGAATAAAGGAGATTGCTATGCAGTCAGTTTTTATTGAACTTACAAAATACATATTTGCTTTTCTGATGGCGTTTTATGTTCTTTCTGCTTACAGAGGAGCAATAATCCATAAGGAAGAAAAGAGAAAAGGAATATATATCCAGCAGTATATTATAATATTCGCGATACATTTTCTTGGATATTATGTGTTGTATCTTATGAAAGGTGAGACTAGATATATAGGCTTTTATTTTGTACAGCTTATATATCTTATAGTATTCATTGCGTTTTATTACATATTGTATCCAAAGGCTTCAAGGCTTCTTGTTAATAATATGTGTATGCTGATGTCAGTTGGATTTATCATGATAGCAAGGCTTAATTTTGACAAATGTGTTAAACAGTTTGTTATTGCTGTGTTTGGAACGGTTATTATGTTTCTTGTTCCATGGCTTTTAAAAACTGTTAAGAGCTTCAGAAACTTTGGATGGATATATTGCATTTCGGGACTTGTGCTTTTATGTGCTGTTTTATTAGGAAATAAGGTGTATGGAGCCAATCTTACATTAAGCATAGGAGCATTTTCTGTACAGCCGGCAGAGTTTGTTAAGATTTTGTATGTTATGTTTGTTGCTTCGATGTTTAATAAGTCAACGACATTTAAACAGACATGTATTGTTACAGCGTTTGCAGCACTTCATGTTATTATTCTTGTGCTTTCAACTGACCTTGGTGCTGCACTTATATTCTTTGTGGTGTATATTGCAATGCTTTATATAGCAACAAGAAAACTGGCCTATGCCGGGGCAGGACTGATTGCCGGAGCAGGTGCATCTGTTATTGCATATAAGCTTTTTGCACATGTGAGAGCGAGAGTTATTGTATGGCGTAATCCGTGGGAATATATTGATACAAGCGGATATCAGATATGTCAGTCTCTTTTTGCAATTGGTATGGGATCGTGGTTTGGATATGGATTATGTCAGGGTATGCCTGATAAGATACCTGTAGCAGAGAAAGATTTTATGTTTTCTGCTATATCTGAAGAATTTGGACTCATATTTTCAATAGCTCTATTCTTAGTGTGCCTTAATAATCTTATTCTTATGATGAATATAGCTTCAAGATGTAAGACACTTTTTTATCGTCTTGTAGCTGTAG
>ENA-OROX01001824-OROX01001824.1-human-gut-metagenome-genome-assembly--contig:-NODE-1824-length-16285-cov-5.254529_pt1 | contig 16285 bp, 12 predicted proteins | sample MGYA00242133_ERZ509058 | MGnify/ENA primary metagenome ERZ509058 (study PRJEB26280, sample SAMEA2338751) | human gut metagenome | biome: human gut; feature: human-associated habitat; material: faeces...
GTTCTGACCACCCGAAGCGCTGTTGCCGCAGCCTGCTGCCAGAATCGTTGTCGCTGCCATCGCTGTTGCCAGAAATGCACACTTACTTCTTTTTCTCATTTTGTTCCCTCTTTCTTTCCCTTTTATATTTTACCCCTTCACTGCGCCTGCCGTCATCCCTGCTGTGAAATATTTTTGGAAAAACGGATACGCGCACATGATCGGAATAATTGCCAGCATCACAGCCGCCATCTTCATCGGCTGTCCTAATAAAAACAGGCTTTCTCCGCCGCTGGAATATGCTGCGTCATTCTGAAACAGCATCGACCGTAAAAACAGCTGCAGCGGCCATGCTTCTTTCTTATTGATATACATAATCGCCGAGAAAAAGTCGTTCCAGTGATCGACTGCATAAAACAGCGTCACCGTCGTCAGCGCCGGTTTGGAAATCGGAAGCATGATCCTAAACAATACGCCGATCTCCGTACATCCGTCCAAAAGCGCCGCTTCCTCCAGCTCCATCGGAAGCTCCAAGAAGAAGTTTCTTAAAATAATCAGGTTGTAGGTGTTGACCGCCGACGGCAGGATCATCGCCCACAGCGAATTCATCAGATGCAGATCCTTTACAACGATGTAGGTCGGAATAATTCCGCCGGTAAACATCATCGTAAACACTGCCAGAAACATGAAGAACCGCTGTCCCTTTAAATCCTTTTTCGACAGCACATACGCCGCCATCGTCGTAATCAGCATGTTGATCAGTGTGCCGACAACCGTGATAAAAATCGAGTTCGCATACGATCTCCACAGATCGAAGCTTTTTAACATATAGGCATAGCCTTCAAACGACCATTCGTCCGGCCATAAATGGATGTTCGTCGCCAGATAGCTTTTCAGCGAGGAAAACGAAACAACCAGGCAGTCCCAGAACGGGTAAAAGGTTGTCAGCCCCAGCAGAATCAGAAAAATCAGATTTACTGTGTCAAAAATCCTGCTGCCGACAGAAACCTTGATTTTTTTCGGCTTTTCCCTGCTCATCAGTAAATTCCCTCCTCTCCTGCCATGCGTGCTGTCTTGTTTGCAATGACAACCAGTGCAAAGTTGATCACGGATTTAAACAAGCCGACCGCTGTCGCCAGCTCAAATTTGCCTTCCTGCAAGCCCATCCGGTATACATAGGTATCGATGATATCCGCCGTCCCGTATACGCCTGGATGATACAATACGAAAATCTGTTCAAAGCCCGCCTGCATCAGTCCGCCGATTCTCGTAATCAGCACAACGATAATAATAGAACGGATACACGGCAATGTGATATGTAACAGCTTCTGCCACCGGTTCGCCCCGTCCACGGTCGCCGCCTCGTACAGCTGCGGATCGATTCCGGTGATCGCCGCCAGATAGATAATCGTGTTCCAGCCGAACGTTTTCCAGATCATCGAAACGACCATCGTGCCGACGAAATACTTTTCATCTGTCAAAAATCCGATCGGTGCAAAGCCGAGCGCCTTGATGACGCCGTTGACAATACCCGAATCCATCGATAACAGGCTTGTCAGAATACCGCCCAGAACGACCCAGGAAATAAAATTCGGAATGTAAATCGCTGTCTGGATGACCCGTTTTACCTTTCCAAGCCGCAGCTCATTTAAAAGCAGCGCAATGATAATCGGAAACGGAAATCCGAAAATCAGTCGGATCAGGCTGATCCGGATCGTGTTCCAGAAAACGGAATAAAACTTTTCCATTCCAAACAGCTTTTGGAACATTTCCGTCCCCGCCCACGGACTTTTCCAGATTCCAAGCATCGGATTGAAATCCTTGAATGCAATTGTTACGCCGTACATCGGAACGTAACAGAAAATGATGTAATACAGAATCGCCGGAAGCAGCATCAGATACAGATATTTATGCTTCCAGAAATACAGTGCTGCCTTCTGCAGGCCCCCCTGCTGTCGGCCCTTTGAAAGTGCTGCGGTTTTTTCCCTCTTTCCCGTCATGTACCTTCCTCCCTCTCTTTTTTTCTGAAACAGTCCTGTTCCGTAAATGCTGCCCGCCTGGTGGCTGCAGCCCCTTTGCGTTTTTTTGTTTCCGTTTCTGAGGTCATTATATAAAAACACAGCTCTGTTAAAAATTAAAAAATCCGACCTATTTTGTTACATTTATAGCGATTTCAAAAAAGCCTTGATCTATCACCCCTTTATTGACTTTTTGCAACTTTTTGACTTTATTTTTTGCAGATTCATCGGATTTTTGCTATCCATTTTTGCACTCCCTTTCTTTTGCTTTGTGCATTTTTTCGGTATAATGGTGTCAGAACCACTCAAAGGGAGGCAATTGTTTTGGTATCATTCGATCGTTCCATGCAAAAGAAAAAACTGAAAAATATCATTCGCTCGAGACATTTTTCTTCCTGTTTTTTTATCCTGGCACTGTTGTCCACGATCCTGTTTTTTGTTTCCACGCTCTTAAGCATCTGGCAGAACAGTCTGCAGTTAAAGGAGCAGCTGGAGGCAAAGGCAGACGCTGCCTATTCCAATATGGAAAATACTTTTTCCGTTATGAAGGTAGGCTCTGTTTTTATCGCAAAGCTTGCCTCCGTAAACCACATCCTCGTTTCACCGGATCCTACCATCGATTATTTTTCCCGTATGATCAGTGATATTTCTCCTTACACACAGCTGTACTCCTTTGAAACGATCTGCCTGTATTTTGACCGCAGTGAACGGGTTTTCGATTCCAGCGGAGGCATGTACACCTACAGTGATTTTTATAACCCGGATTTTCTCCAGATCCTTTCGGAAATGGACACGGAGGAGGCCTGGGTTGTAAACATTCCTTATGAGCGCTACTACAGCCCGCGTCCTGCTGTACCGGTTGTGGTCTATGCCCACAGTCTGCCTTTGTATTCCTCCAATCCGAAGGGCTATATCACAATTTCCTATGCCATGCGGGAGCTGCGCAGGGATGCTGCTGCCCTTCTTTCCGACAACGACAACAGCTATCATGCTGTCGTTACCTTTTGCGATCAGCTTATCTATGCCACGGATGCAGCTCTGTACGAGCGCTGGGATTCTTCTCTGTCCGCTGATGAAAATGAAGCCCTGCTTTTTCCCGATTATAATGCCTATCCTGCCGTTCAGAACTCCAATACGCTGCAGTGTACCTACTATGTGTCCACCACAGAGCAGTTCAAAGCAGTTACTCCCTTTCTTTTAAGACGTTTTTGCGAATACTTTTTTATACTATTCTGTTGCTTTTTACTTTCTGCTATCTACAGCATGGTTTTGTTAAAACCCGTGGATGACATTATGGAAAAACTCGGCATCACGCCCTACACCCTCGGTCTGTCCGACGATCATGATGAATTTTTCCGCTTAAACTCTGCCCTGGACAGTCTGACTGCCCAGGTCTCAGAGGTGCATTCCGTCCTGCACGAAAAGGAACAGCTCGTCCGGGAGCGTCTGCTGCTTGGTATCCTCCATGCCTCTGTCGATGTCACTGCCCTGCCTCAGGAATATATGAAATACGGTCTGGTCTTTCCGTACCGCTTCTTTTCCCTGATCCTCATCCACATGCCTGCCCTCGAAAGCATGGAGGATTTCGCAAAAAAGGAGCAACTGCGTCTCGTTGTCCTCTCCAGCGCTTCGGAGGCATTTTCCGTCCTTGGCAAAGCCTACGGCATCCATACAAACGGGCAGAATATCTGCATCTTGCTCAATACCTCCATCGCAGATGCAGAGCTGACGGCAGAATTAAAGCGCCTCTGCAGCGCTATTTCCCAACGCATGCAGCAGACGCTTTCCATTGATCCCTTCTTTTCCATTGTATTGTGTGAACAGGCATCGCCCTCCTACCAGAAATCCTGGCAGCTGGCCCGCAGAAACCTTTTGTTCACTTCTCCGGAAACAGAGGATTTTATGATCATCGGTCATCAGGAGGATCTGACCTCCTCCCTGGATCCCAACCTGTCCATCCAGCTTTCTCGTGCGCTGATCGACCGCGATCAGACGGTTGCCCGCAAAATCGCCGACAGCTTTTTTTCCCGCTATCTGGAAACAGCAAACACCCAGGAAGCCCGAAAGCTTACAACGATCCTCCTGTGCGAGGTCTATGTGGCGCTGCTTGATTTCGGGGATGACATTCCGGACACCCAGCTGAGCCCTTACCTCAAAAAGCTGGAAAATGCTGCGGCAGGCGAGGAAAGCGGCGCTGCTGTTGGTGCTTTTTTAAAAAATATCCCTCAAAAAAAGTATACGAAATGGTTGGATTATGATAAAATAATACAATCTGTCGTATTTCGAACGCGCAGGAGCGGAGATTATCTGACAATCGATGATAATTTTTCAAAAAAAAGCTTAAAGAAATATATGATCGAAGAAAAAATTCCTGCAAATGAGCGGAACAGTATGATGGTGCTGGCAGACGGGAATCACATTATCTGGGTACCGGGCGGAAGAATCAGCACATACTATCGGGTAACGGAGCAGACGAGGGTGATTTTGGAAGTTACCTGTATGGAGAAGCAAGAATAGAACAGAAAAACCAAGGAGGATTTGGGCATGGCAGAAAGAGTTGAAGTTATGTTGTCGGAAGAAGAGGTAGACAGAAGGATTCAGGAGATTGGTGAGCAGATCAGTAAAGATTATGCCGGAAAACAGGTTCATCTGGTATGCGTATTAAAGGGCGGCAGCTTTTTCTTATGTGAACTGGCAAAGCGGATTACTGTTCCGGTATCCCTGGATTTCATGTCGGTATCCAGCTACGGCGGCGATACCAAATCAAGCGGAGTCATTAAGATCGTAAAGGACCTGGATGAGCCTCTGCGCGACAAGAATGTTATTGTTGTGGAGGATATCGTGGATTCCGGACGTACCCTGAGCTATCTGCTGGATATGTTAAAGGCACGCGGACCGAAGTCTATGGCACTCTGCACGCTTCTGGATAAGCCGGATCGCCGTGTGATCGATGTAAAGGTAGATTATACCGGATTCCAGATTCCGGACGAATTTGTGGTAGGCTATGGTCTGGATTACGACCAGCGTTACCGCAACCTTCCGTACATCGGAGTGGTAAAATTTGATTGATGCAGGCTTTTAGCCGAAGGAGGATGCAGTGAACAAAAACGGCAGAGGAATGAATCTCGTCATTTCCCTTTTGCTTATTGTGCTCCTGGTTTTCTGGTTTTCGGGAATACTGCGCAGCATGGAGGATACCTGTACACAGGCGGAATTCAATCAGATGCTGGATGCCGGAGAAATATCGGGAGCTGTAGTAGTGCAGAACCGGGAAGTGCCGACCGGTTCCGTGGAGGTACATCTTACCTCGGGAGACGAAAAGGTGCTGGTGGTATCGGATGTCAATCCGGTGCTGGAGGAGCTGGAAACGGCAGGAGTCAAGACGATCGTGAGGGATGTGCCCGGCGATAATATATTTTTAACGTCCATCCTGCCTGCGCTGATCACTGTGGGCGGTGTGCTTCTGATCTTCATGATGATGAATGCACAGAATGCCCAGATGAATGGCGGCAATAAGATGATGAATTTCGGCAAAAGCCGTGCGCGGCTGAGCCTGGCAGGTGACAGCAAGGTTACATTAAAGGATGTTGCCGGACTGAAGGAAGAGAAGGAAGACCTGCAGGAGATCGTTGATTTTTTAAGAGATCCTGGAAAGTTTACAAAGGTCGGGGCGAGAATCCCAAAGGGTGTTTTGCTGGAGGGACCTCCCGGAACCGGTAAAACCCTTTTGGCAAAGGCGATTGCGGGCGAAGCAAACGTTCCGTTTTTCTCGATTTCCGGTTCTGATTTCGTGGAAATGTTCGTCGGTGTCGGTGCTTCCCGCGTTCGGGATTTATTCGAAGAAGCGAAAAAAAATGCACCGTGTATCGTATTCATTGATGAAATCGATGCGGTGGCGAGGCGGCGTGGAACCGGTATGGGCGGCGGTCATGATGAAAGAGAGCAGACGCTGAATCAGATGCTGGTAGAGATGGACGGTTTCGCTGCAAATGCAGGAATCATCGTAATGGCAGCGACAAACCGCGTAGATATCCTGGATCCGGCGATCCTGCGTCCCGGCCGATTTGATCGAAAGATCGCAGTCGGACTGCCGGATGTTGGAGGAAGAGAGGCGATCCTGCAGGTTCACGCGAAAAATAAACCCTTGGGTGATAACGTGGATTTAAAACAGATCGCTCAGACAACGGCAGGATTTACCGGAGCCGATCTGGAAAATCTGTTAAACGAGGCGGCAATTGTAGCAGCAAAGGATAACCGGTGCTTTATCAGTCAGGAGGATATCAAGACTGCTTTTGTAAAGGTAGGAATCGGAACAGAACGAAAGAGCCGTATTATTTCTGATAAAGAGCGTAAGATCACAGCGTATCACGAATCCGGACATGCGATTTTGTTCCATGTGCTGCCGGATGTCGGACCGGTTTATTCGGTGTCGATCATTCCGACCGGCGCAGGTGCAGCTGGTTATACGATGCCGCTGCCGGAGCGTGACGATATGTTTATGACAAAGGGTCGCATGCTGCAGGAGATTATGGTATCCCTGGGCGGAAGAATCGCGGAAGAAATTATTTTTGATGATATTACCACCGGCGCATCCAGTGATATCAAAAAGGCGACACAGATTGCGAAAAAGATGGTAACACGGTACGGAATGTCTGAAAACGTAGGTGTGATCTGCTATGATGATGACGATGATGAAGTATTCATCGGACGGGATCTGGCGCATGCAAAGGCCCACAGCGAGCTGGTGAGCGGGGAGATCGACAGAGAAATCCACCGGATTATCGACGAGTGTTATGCAAAGGCAAAGGCATTGATTCTGGAAAACAGTGATGTGTTGCATAAGAGCGCACAGCTGCTTCTGAAAAAAGAAAAGATCAGCCGCGCAGAATTTGAAGCGCTGTTTGAAAAGCAACCGGAAGATTTCTTCGTGTAAATGGTAAATAGTCACAAAAACAAAAACGAAAATTTGTGATATTTGTGAAAACGGAGAATATACAAAAAGGGGCGGGTCTGCTATTATACTCTTTGTAACCCCCCAATACATTATATATTTTTGCTATACCCCATAAGAAGAAATACCTTCTCTGAAAAGGACAGCTTAACGGCTGTCCTTTTATCATGCGGCAGAATATCCTTATGCTGCGATATAGCGCTGGAGCAGGATTTTGGCTTGCCATTCCGAAAACGGTAGTATAAAATGGGTCTGTAAAGGATAGGTAAAGAAAATCATGGAATTTAATCGTTTGTTCAGTGATCAGAAATATATGAATGAAATGCGCCCTGTTTTCAGTAAAAGGGCGCTTTATAGTGATACGACAGAAAATTATGTGACACCGCCGGAGCCTGCACCCTACAGCAGGGTAAAGATCGCATTCCGCACCAAGCGCAGCAATGTCGATCGCGTTTTTTTAGTCTGTAAAGGGCAGAAAAATCTGATGTTTAAGGCATCATCAGACGCACAGTTTGATTATTATGAAGTAAAGCTGCAGCTGGATAATGAAAAGATCAGCTGGTATTTTGAAATTCAGGCAGGTGCGATCACCTGCTATTACGATTTTCGTGGTGTGGTAAAACGGCCGGATGAGCACTACAATTTCGTCCTGATTCCTGGATTTGATACGCCGGACTGGGCGAAGGGTGCCGTGATGTATCAGATTTATGTGGATCGCTTCTGCAACGGGGATCCGACAAATGATGTCCTGACAAATGAATATCATTATATCGGCGCAAAATCACAGCATGTAGAGGACTGGTACCGGTATCCGTCCTCAATGGATGTGCGTGATTTTTATGGCGGAGATTTACAGGGCGTGTTGGATAAAATGGATTACCTGGAACAGCTCGGCGTGGAGGTTATTTATTTCAATCCGCTGTTCGTTTCGCCTTCCAACCATAAATATGACAGCCAGGATTATGACCATGTGGATCCGCACTGCGGAAAGATCGTAAAGGATGGCGGACGGCTTCTGGAGGACTGGGAAACAGATAATACCCACGCAGACCGTTATATCCTCAGAACCACAGACAGCGAAAATCTGGAAGCAAGTGACAGATTACTGATCCGGGTCATTGAGGAAGCTCATAAACGTGGAATACGGGTAATCCTGGACGGTGTATTCAATCATTGCGGTTCCTTCAATAAGTGGCTTGATCGGGAGCGGATTTATGAAAACAAGCCCGGATATGAGAAGGGCGCGTATATTTCAGAAGACAGTCCATATCATGATTACTTCAGTTTCCATGACAATAACCGGTTCCCATATAATCCGACCTATGATGGATGGTGGGGCCACGATACACTTCCCAAGCTGAATTATGAGGGCTCCAGACAGCTTGAGGACTATATTTTGCAGGTCGCGAGAAAATGGGTATCTGCGCCCTTTCATGCAGATGGCTGGAGATTGGACGTTGCAGCAGACCTTGGACATTCACCGGAATACAGCCATCGGTTCTGGACAAAATTCCGGGATACGGTCAAGGAGGCCAATCCCCATGCACTGATTGTTGCGGAGCATTACGGAGATCCGTCTTCCTGGCTGCAGGGAGATCAGTGGGATACGGTTATGAACTATGACGCATTTATGGAGCCGGTCAGCTGGTTTTTAACAGGCATGGAGAAGCACAGCGATGATTATCGGCAGGATCTTCTGGGAAATGCGGACAGCTTTGTGGGCGCAATGGCATATCACGGAGCGAATATGGCAATGCCGTCCTGGTTAACTGCCATGAATGAGCTCTCCAACCATGACCATTCCAGATTTTTGACCAGAACAAACCGTCGTGTCGGCAGAACGAACAGTCTCGGCGCAGAGGCGGCAAATCATGATGTAAAAAAAGCAGTGCTTCTGGAGGCTGTTGTCATGCAGATGACATGGCCTGGCGCGCCTACGGTTTATTATGGCGATGAAGCGGGCGTCTGTGGCTTTACCGATCCGGATAACCGCCGTACCTATCCGTGGGGCAGGGAAGATAAAGAGCTGATAAACTTTCATCGGGAGATCATCCGGATTCATCGTCAGAATAAGGAATTTAAGACAGGCTCCTTAAAATGTCTGACCCTGGACTATAATTTCCTGGCATATGGGCGATTTACAAAAAATAATCATTCGGTTGTTTTGATCAATAATAATGAAAATGAGATTACAAAAGAGCTTTCTGTCTGGGAGCTGGGGATCCCGCGGGACTGCACGCTGCAGCGGCTGATCCTGACCGGGGAAAGGGGCTATGACATCAATCCGATGGAGATAGAAGTTTCAGCAGGACGAATTACGGTGACGATGCCGAAGACATCCTCCATGATTTTGCAGTATCGGACAGAAGAGGAAGAAAAGCCAGTGAAGCCCAAAAACCGGCGCAGCTTCTGGGAGTTTGGCTAAAAAAGGAATATTATGTTAAAACAGTATTTAGAAAAGACGGCGCAAGACGCCAGATGATCATGCTAGCGTAAGGATAAGCACCCGGAATGAAATATCAGTTAGAAAATGCTATATAAAAAAAGCCCGATGATTCGCGGTTGCCCGAAAGAAAACTTTCAGGCGAAGCTGCGAACCGACGGGCTTTTTGCGTGCGTACATGGAATGTGGATACCGGTGTGTACGTGTATATAACGTCGATCAGTCGATAATATTGTCCTCATCCAACGCGATCCACTCGTCGTGCAGACGGTTGCGGATGTCTTTTAAACGTTTGGAGGTATAGAACGTGAAGATAATATTTTCAATTCCAGCGAAGATCAGCGAAATGCCCATGACCTGAACGAACAGGCTGCCGCCCTTTGCAGGGTTGAAGGTCAGGAAAATACCAAACAGCAAATAGACGATGGCAGAGAATAAAAGCAGTCCCCAGCCGGAGAGCTGATAGTGGCGGGCATCCATCGCGGTCTGGATTTTAAATACACTCTCTACGATTTCATAGATACCGACAAGCACCCAGGTAATGGAAAGTATGGCACCGGGATGGGTCAGAAACAAAATACCAAACAGCAGGGCGAAAAGTCCGAGTGCAAGATCGAACTGGAAGCCGATGTGGTAGCTGACGTTAAAGAAGTAGCCGACTATTTTGCTGACGCCGAAAACAACCATCAAAACACCGAGCAGGGTGCAGATAACGTTCATGGAAGTATTGGGCCAGATCAGCAGCACCGTGCCGAAAATGCCAAGCAGCAGGGAGCTGACCAGTGCGAACCATTTGGCACATTTGAAAGCATGTGTGGTTTCATCAACAATATGATTGGAATATCTCATGGTAAAAGTCCTCGATTCCTGCATATTTGCGGATGCGGACACTGTTTTCCGTTCCGTATAAGCTCAGTATAGAACGGCAGCAGGAAAAAAACACCGGTCAGATTTGGAAAAATGAGGAAAAAATGAGCTGCCAGGCAGAAGAAAGCATGGAAGCATACAGGTTCGGAGACAGCACGGAGGAATTGGAAGCGTTTGGTGCTTTACAAATACAGTAAAAAGAGGTTATCATAGTAGGTAATAGGGGAAATGGGTATTTCACGAATGGCACGGGTGAACTGAGAATGGAGAACACATGATCAAACTGGTGGCGACAGATATTGATGGAACATTGCTTCAGAGTGGAGAAAGGGAAGTACCGGAAGCAGTTTTTGTTCAGATCGACAGACTTTTGAAAAAAGGAATATTATTTGCGGCAGCGAGCGGCAGACAGTACAGCAATCTGAAAAATCTGTTTGCTCCGAAGGCGGAAGAGATGACGTTTCTGTGCGAAAACGGTGCGATTCTTTATCGAAGGGATCAGATTTTAAAGAAACGGCCGATGCCGCGCAGCCGAGCAGAAGCGCTTGCAAAGCAGATTCTTGCCAATGACGATATGGAAGTTCTGATTTCCGGAGCCAATACCAGTTATCTGATGCCAAAGCATGAAGATTATATTTATCATATTCAGTATTTTTTGGGAAATCGTGTAGAAATTGTTCACAGCCTGGACGAAATTAAAGAGGACATGATAAAGGTATCAGCTTATTGCAGAAGCGGCGCGGCAAAATATGACAAGCCGTTCGGTGATCCGTGGAGAGGAGAGTTCTCAGCGGCGGTTGCAGGGGAAAAATGGCTGGATTTTATGCTGTCGGACAAAGGAACCGGGATGCGGGATCTTTGCGGTGTGCTGGGGATTTTTCCGGAAGATGTGATCGCGATTGGGGATAACTATAACGATCTGCCGATGCTGGCAGAGGTCGGGCATCCGTGGATTATGAAAAATTCGGCACTCGATCAGGCGGGCTTTGGGCAAAGCCATGAATTTTTACGGGCGGAAAGTGTAGAAGAAATTTTGAAAAAGCTTTGAAAGGAAGGGTAACAGGATATGATGGTTTCAACGAGAGGACGATATGCGCTGCGCGTGATGATCGATCTGGCAGAGCATAATAATGGAAAATTTATTCCGCTGAAGGATATCGCGGAGCGGCAGGAAATTTCAGAAAAATATCTGGAAAGCATCGTGAAATCCTTAACGAAGGCAGACGTGCTGGAAGGTCTGCGCGGCAAAGGCGGAGGCTACCGGCTGACCAGACCGGCGGAGGAATACAATGTATATGAGATCCTGAAGCTCACGGAGGGCAGTATGGCTCCGGTGTCCTGTTTAGAGGACACTGCAAGGGAATGTGAGCGAAGAGGAATGTGTGCGACGCTTCCGGTCTGGGAGGGGCTGGAAAAGGTTGTTCGGGAATATTTGTCGGGTATCACCATTCAGGAGCTGACCAAGCAATGGCAGCCCGGAGATAATTATGTAATTTGAATGACAAAACTGCTTTATTTTGCAAATATTTCACGGTTTGTACGTAGTAAGTAAAGGCAAAATGTGGTATACTATAAAACTGTAGAAAAGCGCTGTTTTATGAAAAAGAGCAAGTGCCGACAAAAGAACGGCATAGATTCGTGTATCGGCACAGGAAGGCCGGAATATGACGAAGGACGAGCGCAAAGAGCAGAAGCGCAAAGAAGCTTTCCGGAAATGGGCACGGCAGCATGCAAAGCTGCGCAGGAATCTGAGAAAGCATGGTGGGGACATTCTGCAGTCCGGCAACTTTAAAAGCACCAATAGCTTTATCCAGCACGGAAGCGTGTCCGTGCACAGCCATTCGATCCGCGTGGCGGAATGCAGCTTAAAGCTGGAAAAATTTCTTGAAAAACTTGGCATCCACTGTCACGAACGGGATTTGGTCCGGGGGGCGCTGCTCCACGACTACTTCCTCTATGACTGGCATGACAAGTATTCCCACGAAAAGCTGCACGGCTTTCACCATCCGAATGTTGCGCTGGAAAATGCGAGCCGGGAGTATCAGCTGACACCGCGGGAACGGGATATTATCCGGAAGCATATGTGGCCGCTGACCCTGTTCCACATCCCGCGCTGTCGGGAAGCATGGGTCGTGACGACTGCGGATAAATACTGCTCCTTGAAGGAGACGCTTCTGGAGCGCAAGGGGCGTAATAAGAACAGAAAGAAATCAGAAAACGATGACGCAGAGGACACTGGCTGAGAATCTGGCAGCTTATGCAGACAGCGATTACTATCCCTTTCATATGCCGGGACATAAACGGCGGCTTACAGAGATGCTGCCGGATTTTCCGGAGGCGCTGCAAAGGGCGGCGAGACTGGACATTACAGAGATCGACGGATTTGACAATCTGCACGATCCCGAAGGAATTTTGAAAGACGCGGAGGAAAAGGCGGCGGCGCTGTATGGTGCGGACAGCTGTTACTACAGTGTCAACGGAAGCACGGCAGGGCTTCTGACCGCGATTTCAGCAGCAGTGCCGGAGGGTGGAAAGCTGATTCTGGCGCGCAACTGCCACAAGGCGGTTTACCACAGCATTTATCTGCGGCGGCTGACGCCGGTTTATCTGTATCCGGATATCGTGCCGGGGACATCCCTGGCAGGTACGCTGACAAAGGAACAGATCGAAGCTGCGCTGATTCAGAATCCGGACGCATCTGCAGTGCTTTTGACCTCTCCGACCTATGACGGAATCACGGCAGACATTGCGTCGATTGCAGAGACTGTTCACCGGTTCGGGAAGACTTTAATCGTAGATGCCGCCCACGGAGCACATTTCGGATTTCATCCGGGATTTCCCAAAAATCCGGTCGCACTGGGGGCAGATCTGACGATCGTAAGCCTTCATAAGACGATGCCGTGCCTGACACAGACCGCACTCCTGTTGCAAAAAGGCAGCCGGGTCAGTACGGAACGGCTCCGGCTGTTTGAAGGAATTTATCAGACGAGCTCGCCCTCCTATCTGATGATGGCGGCGATGGATTCCTGTATGGACATGGTGAAAAAACATGGCGCAGGACTGTGGGACAGCTTTTTTACGGAAAGAGAACGTTTTCTGGAACGTTGCAGCAGTCTGAAACGGCTGCAGGTTTTGACGGACGGCACGAAATGGAGCCGGAAAATGACGTCAGAGACCGGTTTTTTGATGGATTCCGGCAAAATTTTATCAGAAACTTCAAAAACATGTTTGACCGGAAAGCGTTTTTACGATATTCTTTTAAAGCAATATCATTTGCAGATGGAAATGGCGGCCGGAAATTATGTGACCGCGATTATGACCTGTTGTGATACAGCAGACGGTTGGCAGCGTCTGTGGGACGCCCTGAAAGAGATCGATGATTTCTGTGTCGCCGCGGACGAGCCGGTACAGGAAAACCGTAAGCTGCTTGCGTATCCGGTTTTAAAACAGCAGATCAGTCTGACGGATGCGCTGGATGCGCCAAAAGCGCAGATGCCGCTTACAGAAGCGGCAGGACAGACAGCTGGTGCGTTTATCAATCTGTATCCGCCCGGAATTCCAATTGTGGCGCCCGGGGAACAGATCACGCAGGAAGCTGTCGATGTGATTACGCGTTACAGGCAAATGAATCTCCCGGTTCAGGGAGTCGATCATGATGCCATAACAATACTCAAATTATGCTAAAAGGAGATTTACAATGAGAAGAACCAAAATTATCTGCACAATTGGTCCGTCGTCTCAGGATGAAGACATGCTTCGTAAGATCATTCTGGCCGGCATGAACGTGGCGAGATTCAACTTTTCCCACGGCGACTATGAAGAGCATGGACTGAAGCTTGAAAGAACCAGAAAGATCAGCCGTGAGCTGAACCTTCCTGTTGCAGTACTGCTTGATACAAGAGGTCCTGAAATCCGTCTGCGCGACTTTGCAGAAGGCAAAGTAGAATTAAAGGCAGGCCAGAAGTTCACTCTGACCACCGAAGAGATCATGGGTACCGCAGAGCGCGCAACCATTACCTATAAGAACCTGCCTCAGGATGTTAAGCCTGGCGATTCCATCCTGCTGGATGACGGTCTGATCGGTCTGAAGGTTGAAGAAGTACAGGGCGACACAGAAATCGTCTGCACCGTTATGAACGACGGCCCTATCTCCAACCACAAGGGCGTTAACGTTCCCGGCGTAAAATTAAACCTGCCCTTCATCGATGAGAAGGATCACGCAGATATCGTTTACGCTTGCGAAAAGGGCTTTGATTTCATCGCAGCTTCCTTCGTAAGAAGCAAAGAAGACGTACTGCAGATCCGTGAGATCTTAAAGGAGCACAACTCCAAGATCCAGATCATCTCCAAGATCGAGAGCCTGCAGGGTATTCAGAACCTGGAAGAGATCATCGAAGTTTCCGACGGTATCATGGTAGCCCGTGGCGATATGGGTGTTGAGATCCCGATGGAAGAGGTTCCGATCATCCAGAAGAGAATCATCAAGCTGACAACTGCAGCTGGTAAGAACGTTATCACTGCTACACAGATGCTGGATTCCATGATGAAGCATCCCCGTCCGACCCGTGCAGAGGCAACCGACGTTGCAAACGCTATCTACGATGGCACAACCGGTATTATGCTTTCCGGTGAGACAGCAAACGGCGATTACCCGCTGGAAGCTGTTCAGACCATGGTTCGTATCGCAGAGCGCGCAGAAAAGGATATCGACTATGTAGGCCGTCTGCAGAAGACTGGTGCAAGACTTCCTCAGGAGCAGGATACAACCACTTCTATCTGCCACGCAACCTGCACCGTTGCTACTGACCTGAATGCAGCAGCAATCATCCCGGTATCCATGTCTGGCTTTACTTCCGGCATGGTAGCACGTTTCAAACCCAACTGCCCGATCATCGCATGCACAACCAGCCGTCTGGTATGGCGTCAGATGAACCTGCAGTGGGGCGTAACTCCTCTGCTGATCGCAGAAGAGAACACTGCAGAGGATCTGTTCCGTGAAGCAGTTAAGGCTGCAGAGAACGCAGGTCTGATCAAGAAGGGCGACAAGGTTGTCCTGACTGCAGGTATGCCTCTGGGTATCCCCGGCAGAACTAACATGCTGCGTGTTGTAGAGGTTTAATAGACAATAACATACTGCCGCACTGAAGAGGTTCAGCGCGGCAGTTCTGTTTTTACAGGAAGAAAAATTTCGGAGGAGGGGTTTTCTTTCTGTAAAAGCAGGACTGCTGCAGCTTACAGGTCCAAAGGTACAGACAAGACAGATGCAAAAATACGATACAGGGGGTACGGGTATGCAGAAAGCGAAGAAGTACGTCATGGCACTGGATCAGGGAACAACGAGTTCCCGTTGTATTTTGTTTGACAGGAGCGGAAAGGTATGCTCTGTTGCGCAGAAAGAGTTTGCACAGTATTATCCCCAGCCGGGCTGGGTAGAGCACAATCCGATGGAAATCTGGTCGTCCCAGCTTTCCGTAGCGGTCGAGGCGATGGGACAGATCGGCGCGGAGGCGGACGATATTGCGGCAATTGGCATTACGAATCAGCGTGAGACGACGATCTGTTTTTCGAAAAAGACCGGAAAGCCGGTTTATCCGGCGATTGTATGGCAGTGCAGGAGGACAGCGGATAAGATCAACGCGCTCAAAAAGGACGGTTTTGACAAAGTGATCCGGGAACGGACGGGACTGATTCCGGACGCTTATTTTTCCGCAACGAAAATCTGCTGGATTCTGGAGCACGTGGAGGGCGCGCGCCAGATGGCAGAGGACGGAGAGCTTTTGTTCGGCACTGTGGACACCTGGCTGATGTGGAACCTGACCAAGGGACAGGTGTGTGCGACGGATTATACCAACGCATCCCGGACGATGCTGTTTGATATCCACAAACGGCAGTGGGATCCGGAAATTCTGGATTATTTTCAGATTCCGAAAAGCATGCTTCCGGAGGTTCTGCCGTCGAGCGGGATGTTTGGCGTGACGGAGGAATCCGTGATCGGCGGGGAAATTCCGATTGCAGGAGCTGCGGGTG
>ENA-OROX01001826-OROX01001826.1-human-gut-metagenome-genome-assembly--contig:-NODE-1826-length-16283-cov-6.594343_pt1 | contig 16283 bp, 10 predicted proteins | sample MGYA00242133_ERZ509058 | MGnify/ENA primary metagenome ERZ509058 (study PRJEB26280, sample SAMEA2338751) | human gut metagenome | biome: human gut; feature: human-associated habitat; material: faeces...
CCAACGACCCCGAGATTACAAATCACGTGCTCTGGCCAACTGAGCTAAAGAGGCATTCATTTTTTATCAGTATCAATCTCTCTCGATTGCGGGTGCAAAGGTACGTATTATTTTTTAATATGCAATAGTTTGGGGGCATAATGTGTAATATTTTTTTCTAAAAACTCTCCGAACTCTGTTCGGAACTCGGAGAGGGCTTTCTGTTTATGTTGGGATATTGTTATTCTTTCTTCAAAAGTACCTCATTTATAGCTTTTTTGAAGTCGGCCTTTCCCATTGCCTCTTGTGCCGTCTGCGGTTGTCCGTTCATTGGGCAGAAAAGGAGGGAGGGAATACTTCTGATACCGAAAGAGGCGGCCAATCCCTCTTCTTTTTCCGTATCTACCTTATAAATATCGATTTTTCCGGCATATTCTTCTGCTAATTCTTCTAAGATAGGAGCGACCATCTTACAAGGTCCGCACCAGGTGGCATAGAAATCCACGATACAAGGTTTGTCTCCTTTGTACACCCACTTGTTGGGGCTGGCTTCGTAGTTCGCTACTTTTTTCAGAAATTCCGTTTTTGTCAATTCTTGTACTTTCATGTTTATTCTCCTTATTAATTGAGGTTTATATTCTTGTTTATTGATTATATAACAAAGGTATGCTATTTATTCCATTTCGTTATTGGACATTTTTCCCTTATAATTGGAAATATTACTATATTGCTTGAGTTCCAGTCATATTGTAAATAAAAAAGCCGTCCGGTATGTTGCCGGGCGGCTTTTATCTGGAGTTTAAAGAGCTTTAATATCTTTTGCCAACGGTATCCCAATCGATGATTTTCCATAAAGCGTTCAAATGATCGGGACGGCGGTTCCGGTAATCCAAATAGTAGGCATGTTCCCACACATCGAATCCCAGAATCGGTTTCAATCCGTGAGCAACCGGATTGCTACCGTTAGCTTCTTTGGTAATTGAGAGTTTTCCGTCTTTATCTTTAGCCAGCCATACCCATCCTGAACCGAATAAACCGGTTCCTGCAGCTACGAATTCTTTCTGGAAGTTTTCGAACGATCCCCAAGTCGCGTCGATCGCTTTGGCGAGGGCGCCGGTCGGTCTGCCACCGCCATAGGGGGAGAACTGGGTGAAGTACAAATTATGATTAAGCGTCTGTCCGGCATTGTTAAAGATAGCACCGTCGGATTCTGCCACGATCTGTTCTAATGTAGCGTTTTCGAACTTGGTTCCCTGAATGAGGTTGTTCAGGTTATTTACATAAGTCTGTAAATGTTTGCCATGATGGAACTCAATCGTTTCTTTACTTATAACCGGTTCCAGCGCGTTGGCTGCATAGGGTAACTGGATTAATTCAAATTTCATAACTTTTTCTTTTTTATCTGTTATTTGACTATTATTACTATTATTACTATTATTTGTTATCAACAATAATAAACTGAGACATAATGTAAGCATAATCAATCTGTTTTATGTTGTTTCTACTATTCTAACATTCCCTGCTCGAAATTTGTTCATAGAATGAAATGCATATTATTTATCGCGGGATAGACTTTATCTATGAACGGAATGTACTATCTTCGCCAACCAATTAAAATAAACACAATAATGACAAAAATTCAGGAAACACTGGTTGCGTTGCCAGAGGAAAAGAAAGCTCTGTTTATCCCGGCTTTCGGAGATGTGGACAAGTTTTATACGACCGTTTATCTGATTGCCCGAAACGAGCATGTGACGGAGCTGGAAAAACCGGACCGTTACGAAGACCGCTTGCAGGTGATCCGCCAGATTCGTGGCAAGGTGGAGAAGTTGGTGAGTTCTTTCGGGTTGGACGGCTCTGAGATCGTGGCAGATATCGCCAGCGATTATTTTGAAGATTACGTGAATTATAAGGAACCGGATATCCGGATGACGAATGAAGAGTTTCTCGGTATCATACAGAAGGTAGCGAGGGAGTGAGAAGAATTATGATGGAAGTGTGTCGAAACCTCCTTGTCCCTGCACTTGATGCGGGGCCGCAAAAGGACAGACCTTATCAATCAGATTTTTATAGGGTCGGTTTTAATGCGATCCCACATCAAGCGCGGGAACAGGATAGTTTCGACACACTACCATCATAATTACTTCTTCAGCCGTTTTTCCAGCAATCGCATATAGTAGCCGCCGACGACTGAACGGGCCTGGAATCCACGTTGTGTTCCGTCGGAAGTGTAATGCCAGTCGCTCAACGGGACGCGTGAGGTCGTTTCGTTGGCGTATTTCCAGACCGGAAGCATGAACGTTTCAAAATCGGCCGTATTGCCGGTCAGGCAGGCACTCCACAGAATCCAGTCGGATTTGGTATAATCTTCGCGGTTGTCCAGCGGCAGACCGTATTTGTTTTGTCTGGTCTTGTAGTAAGCTGTTTCCGTTTCAGCTATTTCCGAAGGGAATATATTCAGATCTAACAAGCGGTCCCAAACCAAATTATATTTCTGACTCCATGTACCGGACTTATCGAAGGTCAGCTTATAGTGATCCCCGTCTTTTGCCATCGAAATCCATTTGCCAGCCATTTCACGAGCTGTCGCCAGATAAGAATCCGCTATTTCCTTCTTTCCCAACATTCCGGCCATCTTGCCGTAGCCGGCTATACCCATGATGGCCTTGATGGACAGGTTGGTGTTGTGAGCGAAATGACCGGCGAAATCGTCCGTACATAACTGGTTGTCCGGGTCAAGCCCCTCTTTTTTCAGGTAATCGGCCCAGGTTGTCAAAACATCCCAATGTTTGGCCGCATAATCCGCATTTCCTTCGATTATCGCAATGGCTGTCGCGAGGATCAGCATATTGCCGGATTCTTCGACCGGCATATCGCCGCCGTAGGTCTGTCCGTTAGCCTGCGGATACGTGCCGACATCGTGTGAGGGGAAAGGCTTGTTCCATCTGCCACTTTCGCTGTAGTAAAAGATCGGGTTCATCATCCCCTTCAGGAGCTCGGGGTTATAGCATAAGAACATCGGTGCCGAAGGGTAGGTGATATCGACCGTCCCGATCGAACCGTTGCTGAAATTCTCTTTCGACAGGAATAGCAGGTTGCCTTCCTTGTCTGTCACTAACTTATGGGCGGAAATGGCCTGGCGATAGGCCAGGGCGCACAGTTCGGCATATTTTTGTCCGCCGGCAGCCGCTGTTTCCTGCATCAGGCGTCCGTCGAAGTCCGCACACCGTTTCATCATTCCGGCATACTCTTTCTGGCCTTTGGCGAAGGCATCGAAAATGTCCGTCTGCCCGTTGTGCTTCCAGTATGCCATCCGGTTGTCATTGAAATACTGGATCGCATACAGATCGTCATATCCGATCAACAAGTGCCCTGACACGGTCTTTTCGTTTACCTTGCCCAGGTTGTCGGAGTAGGCGAGGACTGTCATCTGTTTTTCCATATCCGGAGACACATTCTCTGCCTTGCCGGACAGTTTGCCGTCGGACATGAATGCTTTTTTGGCAGCATAATATTCGTCTATGGCAACTGTCACATCCGGGGATTGTACGGCTGAAAGATAGAAATAGCCCCAGTCGATGCGAAGGTCGTCTCCCTTCTTGCCCAAAACTTCCTGGTCGACAGAGCCGGTCTTCAGATAGACATACCCGTCTTTTTCGATCTTTTCGAAGGTGACAGGTTGATCTGTCGTGTTTACAGCCCATTGAGGGGTCGCTTCGAGGTATAACTGGACTTCGTGTGTCCGACCATCTAACGAACGGGCCTGATACGTGATATAATTGTACGGGGCGGTCATGGCCTCCAGGTCGTCCATCAGCATCGGAGCAGTGAAGATCAAATCCAGTTCGACAGGGCCGCATTCGAACGTATAGTACGTCTGTGTCGGCATGACGGTGGTCGCCGTCTGGACCGCTTTATTGTCAAACGTGTCTCCCCGTTTTACCTTCTTCATGATTCCCATGTCCACGTATGCACCTCCTCCGTTGTTGCGGCAGTGGGCAGCCAGGATGTTCCCCGTCGGTTTGAGCGTGTTGGCCACTTCCTGCGGGATTTCCTTCAGCAGGTCGTAATCCAACCCGTTGCCGGTTACGGCCACCTGCTTACCGTTGATGTACAACTCGATGTTGTCGTCGTGCGAATATAGCAGGAACAGATCTTCCTTATCCGTCCCCTCAGGCCAGTCGAACGAGCGGCGTACCCAGATGTCGCCGTCTTGCCAGGGAGTGGAGCGATACGGATTATCGTCTGTCCCGAATGCCGCCTTGCCTGTTTTCCAGCCTTTTGTCTCGTAATCGACGGCGGTCCATTCTCCCTCCGGCAGCTCGAATGTGTAGGTCGCCTCCCATAAGCCGGAAGAGATCGGAAGAGCCGCCGTACCGATAACCGGCGTCACCTCTACTTTGTCCGCTCCCATGAACCGGTATGAAACACCGTCTACACGCAGGCTTCCCAATAGCGGGAAGTTACGGCCGGTCCAGTGGCGCACGCTTTCTTCGTTCAGGCGGTCGGCAAACGACCAGGCGCTGGTGTACGGGTCGATCGTTACCAGCGGTGTTGCCGGCGCCCGTAATTCGTTTTTGGCAGCAGGGGCATATACTTCGTTTGCGATACGCGTGTTCGACGAACAAGCACTCAGCAAAGCGACCGTACAAGCCGATAGCAGCATGATTTGTCTTTTCATTTTGTCTTTACCTTAATTATTATTGATGATTTTAAATAATCTTTCCCTTTTTCGGTTGCCCGAAATTAAAAATAAAAAGCGATAGTCGGAAGCAACAAAGTTCTGCTACCGGCATATTGCAAGATTATTGAAAGCATTTGCATGATTTTTAAAATATCAAAATGTCATTACGACCCCATGTAAATCGGATTAGTACCCCATATATTTGGAATTACTATAGCGGGTGATATTTTTTAACGTTTCTATTTAAACTGGGGAGTGGCTGTTTTGCTGACGAAATGATATCGGGCAAGGCAGACATTGTTTTCATGGGCGGAGTAGAACCTCGCCTCTACGGGAGACCTTGAAATAACTTTTTTTGTGCTTCTTCTGTATGTGTATGTGATGGATAACGTTTATTTTTGTCGGTTACAGCAGTGCTGTTGTGGAATAGTGATAAGAATAGTTGATAAAATTAGGCTTTTTAGGCAAAAATCGATGAGGTACTTTACTAATATTTTGCGTTGGATATCTTCACAGGAACACTTATATTTCTTGTTCGGCTTGCTTTTCATCATTCCGAACTGTGTTTTTCTGTTCACAGAGCCTTTACCTGTTCCGGTGGGCCTTGCTTCTATCGTCATGCCGTTGGCGTTCTGGATGGGAGTTCTGCTGCTGGCGCGTAAACCCGGAGTGGTGGTCTGGTGTCTGTTGCCGAAAATCATACTGGACGGAGGCCAGTTGGTCCTGTTGTATCTTTTCGGCGAGTCGGTGATAGCCGTGGACATGTTCTTGAACCTGACAAGTTCGAATGCTTCCGAAGCAAGCGAATTATTAGGAAATATTTTTCTTGTCATCGTTTGCGTCTTTTTCTTTTATACGCTTCCTACCTTGTGGCTGGCCACGCGTTCAATCCGCATGAAAGACAGGCTGACCGCCGTGTTCCGCAAGCGGTGGGCGTCCAGAAGCTTGGGGCTTTTCGGAGTGGGGGTGCTGCTCTGTTTCCTGCCTTCTTGGCAAAAGCACAGTTTCTCGCTCAAGAACGATGTTTATCCGGTCAATGCGCTTTATAATCTCTATTTTGCGATTACCAAATCGAACAAAAACGCCAACTATTCCATCTCTTCTGCCGATTTCAGGTTCAACTCGGTCCGGACGGGACAGGCGGATGGCAAGCGCGAGATTTACGTGCTTGTGGTGGGAGAGACTTCGCGGGCTATGGAATGGAGCTTGTATGGATATGAACGCAATACGACTCCGCGTATGGAAGGACTCGATGGTCTGATACATTTTACGGATGTTGTGACGCAATCCAACAATACGCACAAAAGTGTTCCGATCATCCTGTCTGCCGCTAGTGCGGAAAACTATGGCGTGATATATGACGAGAAAAGCATCGTTACCGCTTTCAAGGAAGCAGGTTTCCGTACGCTTGTCATTGCCAATCAGAAACTGACTACTTCGATGATCGGGGCTTTCTACCGGGAGGCTGATACGTTTATCGATATGAGCACGTTCAACACCGGATCGTATCTGACCTCATTGTATGATGCCGCCCTTTTGCCGTATTTGGAAAAGGAACTGGATAAATCGGACGAGGATATGTTTATCGTCCTCCATACATACGGGTCGCATTTCAATTATCATGAGCGTTATCCGGCTGAGTTCCGGATTTATACGCCGGATAAGGCCGAAGGCATCCGCCAATCCTATAAGAAGGAACTGCGTAATGCTTACGACAATTCGATCCGTTATACGGATTATGTTTTGGGAGAAATCGTCGACATGTTGAAAAAGAAGGAGGTTTGTGCGTCGATGCTTTATCTGAGCGATCACGGAGAAGATATTTTCGATGATGCACGTGCTCGTTACCTGCATGCTTCGCCTATACCGACTTATTATCAGCTCCATATCCCGTATATCATCTGGTTCTCGAACGATTATCGGACCGTTTTTCCGGAGAAATACCGGACGGCGATCTCTCACGGGGCTTATCCGGTCAGCACGAACAGTGTGTTCCATACGGTATTGGATATTGCCAGTGTCCGGACTTCGGTATCCGATTCCACACTGGCCCTGACCAACCCAGCTTTTGCCGTTCGTGACCGTATGTTTCTCGGTGATCACGACGAACCTGTCCCGTTCTGGAAGGTTGGATTGAAGAAAGCGGATTTCGTTATGTTGGACAAATGGAAAATAGCTTATAGGAAAGACTAATGAGCGCACAGAATGGACATATTACAAGTAAAGTCATATTGGGATACCTGTTATTGATCCTGATAGCCGTGTGTTCGGTCGTTTATATTTATAACATTATCGAACAGTTTGCTGGCGAAGACGACCCGAACAACAAATCGAGGGAGAAGGTTTATCTCGTGACCAACACTCTGTCGTTACTCTACGAAAGCGAAGCGCTCGGACAAATGGTCGGGTTTCCACAGGGGGAAATCAAGCATTTCAACCGCACGCTGAACAAGGCTTTGCAGAATATGGATTCCTTGCGTACATTAGTGTCGAATCCCGCACTATATCCCAAGATCGACACGATCGATATGTTGATCGAGCAGAAGCGTTGGAACACGCGCCGCCTGTTGGAAACCTGGCGCGAGACGAACGCGGAACATCTGTATACCCAAAACATCGAGAAGGTGATCGCCCGGCAAGATACGATGATCCGGCAGGTCGAAATACAGGAGCGCGTGATCGTGCACCAGGATTCCGTGAAAACCCCTCAGCCCCATAAGCACCGTGGCTTTTTCCGCCGGCTCGCCGATGCGTTCTCACCGCCTAAAGAGGATTCGACTGTTATCGTGAATACGACCCGGCAGATCGTGACTGATACGTTGGTGAATTCCTTCAACCCGGCAGACACGATCGTGACGGTCCTGAAAAATTTGCAGGACAGTGTGGCCGACCAGCGTAAACAGCTTGTCGACCAGCTTTTAGAGCGTGCCGCTAACTTGCGTTATAATAATAGCATCATCACGAGCCGAATCAACCAGATGTTGCGCGATATAGAAGAAGAGGAGATGAACGCGTCGATGGAGCGTGTTGTGAAGAAACAGGAGGTGCTGCGCGAAACCTCTTATCTCATTGGCGGCATCGCTATCCTGTCGCTGATTATCGTGGTGGTCTTTATCATTCTGATCACGCGTGATATCTCCAGGAGCCAGTATTATCGGCTGCAATTGGAGAAAGCCAAGCAATATGCTGAAGACCTGCTCCATAGCCGGGAGAAGTTGATGCTGACGATCAGCCACGATATCCGTGCGCCGCTCTCGTCCATAATCGGTTATATAGAACTGCTGCTGCGCCGTCGTCCGGACGAAAGGCAACGTTATTATTTGGAAAATATGACTGGATCGGCCAATCATATCCTTTCTCTGGTGAACGGTTTGCTTGATTTTCATCGATTGGAATCGGGGCAGATGGAGATACAGAACGTGCCTTTCAGCGTACGTACGCTTTTTAATGAAATATACGGGAGCTTCCGCCCGATAGCCGAGGCGAAAGGACTTGCTTTTGTTCTGAATATGAAGGAGGAAGGGATGGATCGCATCTATTCAGGTGATCCGATACGCCTCCGCCAGATAGTCAGCAACCTATTGTCTAACGCTGTCAAGTTTACTCATGAAGGTCGTATCGTTTTGATAGTCAAATTGTCAATTCTCAATTCTCAATTGACAATTACTGTCTCCGACTCCGGTGTCGGGATTCCGGAAGAAGAACAGGAAAAAATTTTCGGCGAGTTTGCCCGTCTGTCGGGAACCGAAAAGGAAGAAGGTTTCGGTCTCGGACTTTCCATCACCCGCAAGCTGATTGAACTGATGGGAGGAACCTTGTCGCTAAAGAGTGTTCCGGGAAAAGGAAGTGATTTTACGATTGTCCTGCCTTTGCGGGAATCGGAAGTGCAGACGTTGCATGCCACGCCTGCCATAGAGGAGGAAGACGAAACGGAGACCGGGGGGTTCGAAGGGCGCGAAATCTTTTGTTTGCTGGTCGATGACGATCCGTTGCAGTTGGCACTGACGGAAGAGTTTTTGAAACGGAACCATGTGGAGGTCACCAGTTGTTCAAATCCGTTTGCCGTGGTCGATATTTTGCGTAATAGTTCTTTCGACGCGATCATAACCGATATACAGATGCCGGGCATGGATGGGTACGGCCTGCTTAACGTCATTCGTTCGTCGGGTGTCCCCGGTACAGATACTGTGCCTGTCATCGCGCTTTCAGCCAGTGTGGAAAACGAGAATACACATTATTTGGAAGTCGGTTTTACCGGATTCCTAAATAAGCCTTTCACGGCTAAGCAGTTGATCGCTTTGTTGAATAACCTGTTGCAAGCGGATATACAAGCCGAGGTGTCGCCTGAATTCAATTTTGATTCGCTTACTGCTTTTGCTGGCGAAGACAAAGAAGCTTCCGCTTCCATTATCCGGACTTTTGCCGAGGAGACGAACAAGAGCGTTTCGTTGCTACAACAAGCTTTGGAGAAGACCGACCGTGCACAGGCTGCCAAAATCTCCCATAAGCTAATCCCGCTTTTCACCATGTTGGGAGCTTCCGATTTGGTAGCCCAACTGAGAATCCTTGAGAAGAACGACGAGGCACTGACAGACGAAGGTTGGAAGCGGCTTTTATTTGAAGTGATCCGGCAGGCGGGTGTTGTTGTGGGCCAGGCTGTGGAACGGTATCTGTAGAAAAATTCCCCATATATGTCCACAATTCCCCATTCGTGACGTTGTAATAAATAGCTTCAGTAAAACATTCTGGGCGACTTCTCTGTTAGAATAGAAGAGTTTACAAAAACAGGCTGTGTGTCAGGCTGAGTTTGGCACGATATTCGCTTCTTTTATAGCAAGAAGCGGAAGTGGACGTTTCTACATTAAAAAAACCGTTTTAAAGTATGTTCGAGTATCTATTTTAAGTCTGCAAACAAAAAGAGCGCCTAAATGGTGCTTTTTTTGTTTTATATGACTTCTTTATCTACTTTTGTCTTTTGTAAAATCATAAATTAAAAATCTAAATCATTATCAATGGAGCATGGACTTTTGGCTAAGTCGCCTCGTATCGAGGTGGTGGATGCATTACGCGGTTTTGCCGTTATGGCTATTATGTTACTACACAACATCGAACATTTTAATTTTTATGACTTCCCGACAGCTTCTTCGGCTTTTATGGAGGCGATGGATAAAGGAATATGGGAAACATTGTTTTTCCTCTTTTCCGGGAAAGCTTACGCGATTTTCTCCCTGCTGTTCGGATTCAGCTTTTTTATTCAATATAACAATCAGGCGAAGAAAGGTAAAGACTTCCGTCTGCGTTTCCTGTGGCGGCTTTTCCTTTTGTTCATTATCGGCTGTTTCAACGGGGCGTTTTTCCCCGGCGACATATTAGTCCTTTATTCTATAATTGGCGTGGTGCTCGTGTTAGTCTGCAGATGGAGCGACCGAGCGATCCTCATTGCCGCTATTATCCTGATGCTCCAGCCTCTCGAATTCGGCAAGTTTTTCTATGCGATGATAAATCCTGACTATGTGCCGGCAGCCGGCGTTTGGCGTGTTCATAGCCAACGTATGTATCCGTTCCTTTCGCAGCCGGATTTCTGGGCGATGGTTAAGTCCAACCTTTGGGACGGCCAGTTGTTCAGCCTGTTGTGGGCATGGGGGTACGGACGTTTTTTCCAGACTGCCTCTTTGTTCCTGTTGGGTATGCTGATGGGACGCAGACAGTTGTTTGCCAACCTGTCCGAACATCGGGTTTTCTGGATGCGGACGCTGGTTATCGGTGCGGTTTGCTTTGTCCCGTTGTATTTCATTACGGCTTCCCTTCCGGATATGATCTCCAACAAGGCGATGCTGACTCCGATGAACACGGTGGTTTCCTCTTTCCGCAATTTCTCTTTCATGTGTGTGTTGGTCGCTTGTTTTGTCTTCCTGTGGCAACAAGTTTCGACCCATAAAATGCTGCACGGTTTGGTGCCGTATGGAAAGATGAGTTTAACTAACTATTTGACACAGTCTATTATAGGATCGTTTATCTATTTCGGTTACGGTTTGTCACTTTATAATGTTTTAGGCACGACAGCCAGCTTTGGAGTCGGCGTCCTGTTGTTCATCCTCCAGTTAGGTTTCTGCCATTGGTGGTTGAAGAAATTCAAGCAAGGTCCGTTCGAGGGGGCGTGGAAAAAGGCAACTTGGGCATTTTGAATTGACAATGGACAATTGATAATTGCGGCAAGCGGTATTTAATTGTCCATTGTCCATTGTCAATTATCAATTCTTAGTTATCTTTGTGTACGAAACAAAAAAGAATAATATGCCGTCTATCCTGATTTTAGAAGATGATATAACATTCTCGTTGATGCTGAAAACCTGGCTGGGAAGGAAAGGCTTCGAAGTCAGTTCGGTATCATCGGTTTCGGATGCACGAAGCCGGATAGAGGATGCCTCTTTCGATTTGATCTTGTCTGATTTGCGTTTGCCGGACGGGGATGGAATCGATCTGTTGAAATGGATAAAAGAAAATAATTTTGTAATTCCCCTGATTATGATGACCAGCTATGCGGAGATACAAACCGCCGTGCAAGCCATCAAGTTAGGAGCGTCCGATTATATTGCCAAACCGTTGAACCCGGAAGAACTTTTAGGCAAAATCAAGGATGTGATAAAGACGGAAACAGGTCCGGTTGCTTCTGCTACCGAACTGGAACGCCCTGCACGTTCAGCCAAACGTCCCGAACCGTCGGGAGGAACGCGTAGCCAGTATGTGGAGGGACAGAGCCAAGCTGCCCGCCAGCTCTACGAGCATGTACGTCTGGTTGCTCCGACAGATATGTCTGTGTTGATTACCGGTTCGAGCGGTACAGGGAAAGAGTATGTTGCTCGCCGTATTCACGAACAGAGCAATCGTAAGAAAGCCCCTTTTATTGCTGTTGACTGCGGAGCGATCCCGAAAGACTTGGCCGCATCCGAATTTTTCGGGCATGTGAAAGGTTCGTTTACCGGAGCTATCGATAATAAAGAAGGTGCTTTTGTTGCCGCCCAAGGTGGTACGATTTTTTTGGATGAGATCGGTAACTTGTCCTATGAGGTACAGGTACAGCTTCTTCGTGCCTTGCAGGAGCGGAAAGTAAAACCGATCGGTAGCAATCAGGAGATCGCGATCAATGTCCGTCTTGTCTCCGCGACAAACGAGAACTTGCGTTCTGCGATTGATAAGGGAGATTTCCGTGAAGATTTATATCATCGTATCAACGAGTTTACCGTCCGTATCCCTGATCTGAAGGAGCGGAAAGAAGATCTTTTGCTGTTTGCCAACAACTTCCTGGATCAAGCCAATATAGAATTGCAGAAAGATATTATTGGCTTTGATAATGACGTGATCCGGATTTTCCAGTCTTATTCGTGGCCGGGTAACTTGCGTCAGATGAAGAACGCCATCAAGTATGCTACCCTGTTAGCGACCGGTCGCTATATTACCCCTAACGAGCTTCCAGAAGAACTGACTGCCGGCCCTATTTCCGCTCCGGTCAATATCCAGTTGAAAAACGAATCGCACGAATGCGAAATGATCAAACGTGCCCTGCAAGAAGCCGGTAACAATAAGACCAGAGCAGCCCAACTGTTGGGTATTGACCGCAAAACGCTTTATAATAAGTTGAAAGCGTATGGGATTGCTTGATCTTTTTACAAGATAGGGGGCTTGGTTTCTATTAAATAAATATGATTTCTTTTGTTTTTATGGAAAAATGTCTATATTTGCTGCAATCATACACTTAATTTCGAGTGTTGATTTTAAATTGTTACGGTATGTTCGTTAAATCTTATAGACGACTATTCAATTGCCTGATTTCTTGACAGGTGTTCTTCCCTTTTCTCTTTTACCGTTTTCGGGTAAGAGTTCTTTCGGTTTGCATTAGTATCTGAAGTCATTGGCTTGGGTCGGTGGTTTTATCTCTGCATCATTTTGTCCGGAATTTATCAGATTAAAATAATTGAATAAAAATAGCCTTTTATATAATATGACTATAATCACAGCTCAGCGTGCACCGCACAGTGCATCTAATTTCGCCCCCACAGTAGAGGCAAATGCCTATGGAATGAATGACCGGATCAAACGTCTTCGACAAGAGACGTTCGAAGCCGAGCCCTCCCTGTCTATTGAACGCGCTTTGATAGAAACTCGTTTCTACAAGGAAAACTACGGAAAATATCCGATTCCGATTCTTCGGGCCATGAATTTTTATGAGATCTGCAAGCAGAAGACGATCTATATCGGCAAGGACGAACTGATCGTGGGCGAACGCGGACCAAAACCGAAATGTGTGCCGACTTTCCCGGAACTGACCTGCCATAGTGTGGAGGACCTGCATGTCTTGAACACACGTGAATTGCAGCGTTATACGATCAGCCAGGAAGACATCGACACCTATGAACGCGAAGTGATCCCTTATTGGAAAGGGCGTACCCAGCGAGAACGTATCTTCAGCCATGTGCCTCAGGAGTGGAAGGAGGCCTATGAGGTGGGGATGTTTACCGAATTTATGGAACAACGTGCTCCGGGACATACCGCTTTGGACGGAAAGGTGTATAAGTACGGATTATTGGATTTGAAAGAACGTATCCGGAAAGAACTGGACGGGCTCGATTTCATGAACGATCCCGAAGCGACCGACAAGCAGGAGGAGCTGACTGCCATGTCCGTCTCGTGCGACGCCGCCATCCTGTTTGCCGAACGACATGCGGATCTCGCCGATGAAATGTCGCTGACGGAAAAAGATCCGAAACGGGCGGCCGAGTTGCGCCGTATTGCCGAAGTTTGCCGCCAGGTTCCGGCACATGCTCCCCGAGACTATTGGGAGGCGATTCAGATGTATTGGTTCGTCCACTTAGGAACGATCACCGAACTGAACGGTTGGGACGCGATGAATCCCGGCCATTTCGACCAGCATTTGGCTCCGTTCTACGAAAAGGAGACCCGCGACGGTACGTTGACACGCGACGAGGCAAAAGAATTGATGTCCTGTTTCTTCATCAAAGTGAACAACCACACGGCTCCTCCCAAAGTCGGCATCACGGCTAAGGAAAGCGGTACGTATAATGATTTTACGAACCTGAATATCGGCGGTGTAAAAGCCGATGGCAGCGACGGGGTGAGCGAGGTCTCCTACATCATGCTCGAAACGATCGAAGAACTGCATATCCTGCAACCCGGCAGTGCTATCCATATCAGTGCTCGTACACCGGAACGTTTCCTGCGTGCCGGCTGCAAGGTGATCCGCCAGGGGCATGGCTATCCGTCTGTTTTCAATCCGGATGTGTATATTCAGGAGTTGATGCGCCAGGGAAAATCGTTGCAGGATGCACGCGAAGGCGGTTGCAGCGGTTGCATCGAGGTCGGAGCGTTCGGCAAGGAGGCATACGTATTGACCGGTTACCTGAATGTGCCGAAAATTTTGGAAGTGACGCTTAACAACGGTGTCGATCCGGTTTCCAGGCGTAAGGTCGGATTGGAGACGGGCGATCCGCGCAGTTTCGGCAGCTATGACGAACTATATGCCGCCTTTATGAAGCAGGTCCACTACTTTGTGGATATGAAGGTGCGTGTCAGCAACTATATCGACCGTATGTTTGCCAAGTATGCACCGGCCACCTTCCTGTCTCTCTTCATCGACGATTGCATAGCGAAAGGACGGGATTATTACAACTGCGGTCCGCGCTATAATACGACCTATATCCAGTGTACGGGACTCGGTACGATTACCGACAGCCTGGCGACGCTGAAAAAACATATATTCGAAGATAAACGCTGGTCGATGGACGAACTGCTGAAAGCGATGGCCGATAATTTCGAAGGGGCCGAGGCGATGAGACAAACGATCCTGAACCGCACGCCATTCTTCGGAAACGATGACGAATATGCCGACAGTATTGCTGTGAAGGTGTTCGACGATCTCTATGATACGATCGAAGGAAAGCCGAATACGAAAGGCGAATGTTTCCATCTGAATATGCTGTCTACCACCTGTCACGTATATTTCGGCAAGGTGATGGGGGCGACTCCTAACGGACGCTTGGCCGGGCGTGCCATCTCGGACGGCACATCTCCGTCTCATGGTGCCGATACGCACGGGCCGTCTGCCGTCATCAAGTCGCTTGGCAAGCTTGACCAGGTGAAGAGCGGGGGGACATTGCTGAACCAGCGTTTCCTGCCGAGCCTGCTGAAGCGTGAGGAGGATATCTCCAAGTTGTCTTCGTTGATCCGCTGCTATTTCGCTTTGGGCGGACATCACATCCAGTTCAATATCGTCGATACGGAGACGCTTTATGCTGCTCAGAAATGTCCGGAAGATTATCGCGACCTTCTGGTCCGCGTAGCCGGTTACAGCGATTATTTCAATGACATGAATGCCGATCTGCAGGCGGACGTGATCATGCGGACGGAACAGGAAACGTTTTAGCAATTGAAAAAAGATGTTTGTTTTCGATATAAAACGATATGCCATCAACGACGGGCCGGGTATCCGGATTACGATCTTTATGAAAGGATGCCCCCTGTCGTGCGTATGGTGCCATAATCCGGAAGGAATTTCCAGCCGGAAGCAAAAACTCTATACGAAAAAGAAATGCATCGGTTGCCGGACATGCGTCGAGGCTTGTCCTAAGCAGGCATTGACACTCACGCCGGAGGGGATCGTGACGGATGGGGCGCGTTGTACCCTGTGCGGAATCTGTGCCGAGGTGTGTCCGGCTTTGGCGATGGAGATATCGGGCACGGAGTATTCGGCTGAAGCCTTGATGAAGGAGATTGAGAAGGAGATCGTTTTCATGGATCGTTCGGAGGGAGGTGTGACGTTTTGCGGAGGAGAGCCGTTGTTGCATCCCGGACCGTTACTGGACTTGTTACGCCGTTGCGGGGAACGGGGGATACATCGGGCTGTCGATACGACGCTGTTCGCCCGGCCGGAGATCGTACGCGACGTGATGGATAATTGCGAGCTTCTCCTTGTCGATTTGAAGCAGATGGATTCGGCCGAGCATACGAAATATTGCGGTGTCCCGAACGAATTGATCCTGTCCAATCTTCGGATGGTTGCAGAAGCCAGACACGATTTCTATCTTCGTATTCCCTTGATCGAAGGCGTGAATGCCGATGAAGAAAATATAACACGCAGTGCCGCTTTCCTGGCTTCGTTGCCGTGGGAGCACCGGATTGTGAACCTGCTCCCGTATCATGACATCGGCAAGAGCAAACACGAGAAGTTAGGTACGGTCTACAATCCGGATCGATATGCTTTCGCCGCCCCTTCGGACGAGACACTCGGACGTTGCCGGGAGATATTCGCCTGCTACGGGATCGAAACGACGATCGGGGGATAATTGAAGGTCTTTTATTTCCTCTGTCACTGTATCACTGATTCCTTTTTATCAATTGATATTCAGCTTGTTTTATTTGTGATATATGCCTGTTTTCTCTATCACTACCCTATCACTGGCAATTCAGATAAATAATAGGTGCTTTGCTTGTATGTATCTGTATATAAGTATATTATAAATGATATAAACGATATAAACGATAAACACCCTATTCCCATCCCTACAAATCACTCGATTATTTTATGTAAAAACGGCTATAAAATAGG
>ENA-OROX01001846-OROX01001846.1-human-gut-metagenome-genome-assembly--contig:-NODE-1846-length-16126-cov-2.954763_pt1 | contig 16126 bp, 6 predicted proteins | sample MGYA00242133_ERZ509058 | MGnify/ENA primary metagenome ERZ509058 (study PRJEB26280, sample SAMEA2338751) | human gut metagenome | biome: human gut; feature: human-associated habitat; material: faeces...
TCTATACAAAAAAAGCAACAGCCATATTTATCATAGCTGCTGCTTTTTGTTTATTTATTATCTTATATTAGTAACTGTAACCACACATCTTAAAGTCTTATTATTAACTGTAGCTGTAACAGTTGCTGTACCAGCTCTTCTACCTATAACTTCTCCAGAAGAAGATACTGTACACACTCTTGGATTACTGCTTCTCCATGTGATTTTATCTTCTGTACCTATAACATCAAGATTATATCTGTCATACTGTTCAATTCTTATATTAGATGTACTCATTGCAAGTGAATGGACTGTACAAGAAGCCTCAACACCGCTGTTATTACTTATTACAAACACGTCTGCTGTACCAGGTCCAACTGTAGTTATGACTCCATCCTGATCAACCTGAACAATTCCTGTATCTGTCGAATACCACTCATATGAATCATTATTAACAACTGGTCTGACTATAACTGATAGCTGTCTTGCTCTTCCTGTTAACATGTATATTTCCTTAGAGTTAATCCTGAGTGATGATATATTAACAACTGGTGTTACATATACCCAGCATGTTCCTGTAATATTGTTACCATCCTGTGATGTAGCTGTTACCTTACACTTACCAGTGCCAACTGCAAATATCTCTCCTGATTCATCTACCACTGCTACAGATTCATTAGATGATTTCCATGTTACATCTTTAATCGTAGCTTCATCAGGTGTAATCACCGCTGTCGCCCTTACTGAATCACCAATAAGAAGTCTTACTGTATCTGGTTCAACATATAAACCTGTTACAGGATTAATAACCCTTACTATGCAGGAAGCACTCACTCCACTTCCATCAACCGCTGTAGCTGTAATAACTGCACTGCCAACGCCATTGGCACTTATATTGCCTTCCTGGTCAACATAACATACATCATTATTTGATGATGACCATGTTAAATTTTTGTTTGTTGCTGTATCTGAACCAACCTTAGCTATAAGAGTTCCTGTTGCACCAATGTTCATCAGCTTATCAGTTTCACTAAGTTCAATAGTTGAAACATATTCTTTAACATCTATAGTACATGCCGCTGTAAGCTTATTGACCTCTGTAGTGACCTCTATAACACATGAACCACCCTTAAGAGCTGTAACAACACCGTTCTCATCTACCGATGCAACCTCAGGGTCACTTGACATATAAGTTACATTCTTATTCTCAGCATCATATGGTTCAACGGTAGGAATAATTGCATATTTAGCTCCAACCCACAGCTGCTGATAATCAGAATTAAGCTTAATACCTGTTACAGGCTGTGTTACTGTAACAACACAGAATGCTGTAAGTCCGGTATCTACATTAGTTGCGATAATAGATGTTGTACCTGCTCCTACTGCAGTAACCTTACCATCACTTTCAACCTTACATACCTTCTCATCACGGCTTTCCCATGTAACTATCTTGTTATCTGCATTCTCAGGAAGACAAGTTGCATTCAGCCAGAATACCTGTCCCTGTCTTACTGTTATATCTGTTGTATTAAGAACCACCTGAGTTACAGGCTGTTTAACATATATGTTACACATCGCTGTAAAGTTACCATCAAGTGATTTACAAAGAATAGTACAGCTTCCTGTTCCAACTGCCTCAACAAGACCATTAGAGTCAACTATACATACATTCGTATTGGAAGATTCCCATAAAACTGTTCTATCTGATGCTGTTACTGGTAACACCTCAGCAGTTATTCTTAATCTTCCACCTATACTCATTATTTCATCAGTATAATCAAGCTTTATAGTTTCTACTGGTATATTAATAATAAAATTACAGGTTGCTATAAATGCACCATCAGTTGTCTTACATACAATAGTACAATATCCTGGCTTTACAAACTTAACAAGACCATTATCATCTACTGTTGCAACAGATGTATCAGAAGATGTCCATGTGACATTTCTGTTAACGCCTTCACCTGATGGCAATATAGTTGCTACAAGCTGATACTGTCCGAGTGCCATGGATGCCCTGACTGTTGTTTCATTAAGCTGGATTCCAGTAACCGGTTCTCTTACATATACTTCACAGGTTGCTACTTTAAGCCCATCTTCTGAAATAACTGTGATAGTTGTAGAGCCACCCGATATACCATTTATGGTAGCTGTATAGCTATCGCCTTCAACAGTTGCTATATCTGGATTAGATGAAGACCATAATACCTTGTTGTTAGTTGGTCCTGCCGGATTAAATATAACCTGTACAGTTTCAGATGAACCTCTGTCTATCTGCACACTTGATGGGTTAATACTAATCTCTCCAACAGGTGTTGTTATATATACAACACAAGTAGCCTTCTTTATAACACCATTAATATTCTGTGAAACGGTAACATGTGCTATACCTGGTGCCACGCCCTTTATATCAAACGACTTACCATCATCAGACTGTTTAACTTCAATAAGTGTGTCTGTAGGAACTACCCCGGCAGCATCTGGCTGGTTAGTAACCGTATATGTAATATCTTTTTTATCTGGTGAATTAGTAACAAGTGCTTCAAGAGTCTTTGTTTCTCCTATGTTAACACTCATTGATGTAAGACTGATTCCAAAACCATCTATAACTGTAATATCATATGTGATCTGGTTTTTCTGCTTATATACAGTAGATAACTCATCTTCTACTCTTTGTGCAATTATAGTTGCATGTCCTGCACCTGTAGCAGTAACAAGTCCTGTTGTCTGATCTACCTGTACAACACTGTTATCTGTTGTTGACCATGTTATTTCAGTTGGATTAGCTGTTGTTTTTAACTGAATTGTATCACCAACATTCATGTTGCTCACATCTTTACCAAGCTTTTTAAATGGAACGATAACATTAACCTCATCATGGTTAGCCCATGTCATGTTTCCGTTCATATCAAGTGCACCTACACCTGCGTAAGCCTTTGCAACACCTGCATATATTCCTTTAACGCTGCCATCTTTTTTATATGTCATTATATCTGTATTATCCGAAATATATGTAACACCAGAAGTAGCTGGATATTTTACATTTGATGGTATCTGCTCATCTGTAAACTCTTCAAAATCCTTAGTTGATAAGACAAAATACTTTGTGCCATCTGCAAGCTTCTGCACTGAATTGCCCTGTTCGTTTGCTTTGCCTTCTGTATATTCAACCTTTGAAACAATAGAATATTTTGCTGTAAGCTGCGAAATACCATCTCCATCTGCTGTTCTTACAGTAAGATTAGTTTTTCCGCCTCCGACAATCTTAAGTGTTACCTTTGATGCATCAGATGAAACCTTTTCAACAATGCCATCCTTTAACAGATTGCCTGTCTTATCATTATCTGTTTCAACAAAAAGCTTATTAGTTTCACATGTGTTAGACGAAATCTCTATAATATCGCCCACATGATATTCATTCTTCTGCTCATCTGTAAGCTCTACTCCGTTACGTGTTGCTTTAAATTTAACACTCAATGGTACTATCACATCAACCGAATCACTTCCAAGAGCTTGCTGATATGTAATGCTTCCATCAGGACCATATATCTTCGTATAATATGTTGCAGTCAATGTTGCCTTACCTGCTTTATAAGCACGGATAAGTGGTGATTTAACACCATCAGCTGTATCTGCTGGTTTAACTCCTGCACTGTCACTTACTATAAACTTGACTACATTGGAATCTGATACAGTCCATTTAAGATTTCTCTCTGTAGGCTTGTAGTTATCAGGCGAATCCTGTCCAACTATGTTGTTTTCATCTCTTCCTGTCATATCTGCTACAACATCATTGCTATCCTCTCCTGGATTAAGAATGGTCTTATAGCTTTTTACTGTAACCGTTACGCTCGAATCAGCATTTGCAAATACCATATATCCGCTGAATGCCCCTAAAACTACAAGTACTGATAACAATATCTTCCACTGTACCCTAAGCCTTCTAAATTTTTTAATACCACTCATATGTATGCCTCATTTCATTAATATATAATATATCATAATTATTTACACATTATAGTTTTATTTAATTCTACATTATTTTCCAAAAATTATCAACAAGTATATCGTCATATTCCAACAAAATTTCAGCAGATTTTCTTTATTTTTATATATTTTTTCAATATAATGATATAAGTGCCAAAAATATAAAAAGACTTTTTCTGCCTTCAGAAAAAGACGTTTTTACTTGAGACACGCTAAACACCGAATAAAAAGGAGTATTAATATGATCTCTGTAAGTATGTGTATGATTGTTAAAAACGAACAGTCTATATTAAAAAGATGTCTTGACTCATATTCCGGTATTTATGATGAGCTGATTATTGTAGATACCGGCTCAACGGACAACACTAAAGAAATCGCAGCACAATACACTGATAAGGTATATGACTTTGCATGGTGTGATGATTTTGCTGCAGCAAGAAATTTTGCTTTTTCAAAAGCCAGCTGCGACTATATATTAAGCGTTGATGCAGATGAAGAGCTAGATTTTCATAATAACACTGCCCTACGCAGCCTCAAAGAAGCTATTCTGCCTGAAATTGACATTGTACAGATGTACTACGTTAACGAATCGGATTTCAATTCTGTATACAATGTCCACAAAGAATTGCGTCCAAAGCTTTTCAGACGAATACGGACATTCAACTGGATTTCGCCTATACATGAAACCATTCGTGTAAACCCTGTAATATACGACAGCGATATTGAAATCATGCACAAACCAACGAGCGATCACAGCAAAAGGGATTTTTCCATATATTTTAAGGCACTGGACAAAGGTATTGTTTTAGAAGATTACGTTGTCACAATGCTTTGCAAGGAACTTTTTATATCAGGAGAAGCTTCTGATTTCATATCATTTAAAAATGCTTTTGAAAATATATTTCCTTATGAAAACAGAAGTGAAAACACTTTGGAGGATATTAATTGTATACTTGCACGCATATACAATATCACAGGTGAACAGGATAAATTCTTCAAAATCGCCTTGAAGTCTGTGGCAGATAATCCTTCATCTGAAATGTGCTACACGCTCGGTCTTTATTATTTTGCCCACAAGGATTACAACGAGGCTGCCATATGGCTTTATAATGCTGCATTTGAAACAAAAAGTATTCTTGATATATCAAGCAGTGGAAAAAAGCCTCTTTATCTTCTTAGCGAATGTTATAAGCTGCTTTCAGAACAATGTGAAGATGATTATGAAAAAATCCAATACGTAGAAATGTCAAATGATTATAAATCTCAGGCAGATAGCTGGTGTATGCCTGAATTGTAATCTTTATTGTTCTTTATTGTATTTTATTCTACAGAATATTGCATTTTTCCTTAAAACTTTGACTAAACTTATGGATTAAATCTTATTTATATGCTAAAATACATAAGTAATAAAATATTTTGGAGGTATCTAAAAAAATGAAATTAAATTTAAGACCAGCTGAAGAGTGTACTTTTGACGCTGTATCATTAGGTGAAGTTATGCTTCGTCTTGATCCAGGTGAAGGAAGAATCCGTACAGCAAGAAGCTTTAGAGCATGGGAAGGTGGCGGAGAATATAACGTTATCCGTGGTCTTCACAAGTGTTTCGGTATGAGAACTGCTGTTATTACAGCTTTCGCTGATAACGAAGTAGGTCTTCTTATGAAGGACTTCATCGAGCAGGGTGGCGTTGATACATCACTTATCTGCTGGAAGAAGACAGATGGTATCGGACGTCTTTGCAGAAACGGTCTCAACTTCACAGAAAGAGGATTTGGTATCCGTGGTGCTAAGGGTTGCTCTGATAGAGCTAACACAGCTATTTCTCAGGCTACTCCAGAAGATTTCGATTTTGATTACATCTTCAAGAACAAGAGCGATGGTGGTTTAGGTGTTCGTTGGTTACATACAGGCGGTATCTACGCTGCTCTTTCTGAGCAGGCTTGCGAGACTGTTATTGCAGCTTGTAAGGCAGCTAAGAAGTACGGTACAATTGTATCTTACGATCTTAACTACAGACCATCTATGTGGGAAGCTATCGGCGGTTTAGCTAAGGCTCAGGAAGTTAATAAGGAAGTTGCTAAGTATGTTGACGTTATGATTGGTAACGAAGAAGACTTCACAGCATGCCTTGGTTTCGAAATCGAAGGTAACGATGAGAACCTTAAGACTCTTAACCTTGATGGTTATAAGAAGATGATCAACGAAGCTGCTGCTACATACCCTAACTTCAAGGCTGTTGCTACAACACTTCGTCAGGTTAAGACAGCTACAGTTAATGACTGGTCAGCAATCTGCTGGGCTGATGGAGAAATCTACAAGGCTGCTCAGTATGATGGACTTGAGATCATGGATAGAGTTGGTGGCGGAGATTCATTCGCTTCAGGTCTTGTATATGGTCTTATGACATTCGAAGATGCTGAGAAGGCTGTTAACTACGGTGCAGCTCACGGTGCATTAGCTATGACAACTCCTGGTGATACAACAATGGCTTCTCTTAAGGAAGTTGAAGGTATCGTTGGTGGTGCTGGCGCAAGAGTTCAGAGATAATTAATTTAATTCATATTTGGATTCAGACCAAATAAAGAGTTGCCTGGGAAACCGGACAACTCTTTTTCATTTAATAATATATAAATCTTCCGCTTCACTATCTGTAAGAGATTGTAAACACAAGTGTATCTGAATATGAACCCGCATATGCTTTATCCCATTCAGACTTATCTATTGAAAGTGTCAGATTTGTACTGTTTCCACTCTCTGCATATGTAGCTATACTGAATTCTTTGTTACCATCCATAATCTTATACGCAATTGTTTTACTCTCATTTTTACTGTTCTTAAGTTTTCCACTTGCACTTACAGATACATTTACAGTCTTGTCTGGCTCTAATCTTGCATTATCAAGAGAAACACTTCCAAGCTTAACAGACTGTTCTCCTCTTTCAATTGTTGTATTTGCCGGAATAGTCACTGTATAGACCGGATCAATTGATACAGATATTTTTGTCTGTCTTATCTGTGTCTCTTCAGCTCCTACAGGAATAACACTTCCCAATATAAACATCATACTCAATGCCATAGCTGTCAATTTCCTCATAATAGCCTCCATTCTTTCATCCATTAATGACTGTTTATTTATTTTGCAACTAAAACTGTCTCAACATTAGCACCATTCATTGTCTTTCCATCTGTAAGCGATGCTGTGCTAATCTTAATAACAGCATTATGTTCTCCTGCTGCAAGCGGATGCTGCAGTTTTACATTAGTTATAGCTTTTCCAGGTTCAACCATATCTGACTTGTATATAGTCTCGCCCGTATCAGATAAAACAATTTCAAATGTAAAGTAGCATGGATTTCCTTCAGGGTTAAACAGATTCATTGTAACATTATCTTTTCCTGCATCTACAGTTATAGATGGATATCCTGGTATCCTTATTCCCTGCTGTCCGCCACTGTAATTACTTCCTGTACCAATTTCACCAGAATCAGAATCAATCGTTGGTGTAAATTTATCATCATTATCTTTATTCTTATCTTTTCTGATAACAAGCACTGCAGCCAGAACAGCAACTGCTACGCACAGTACTATTATTGCTATTATCATAATTTTGTTTTTTGAAATCTTCATTCCAATCCCTCCTGACATTTCGTACAGACTGGTCATAAAACCAGTCTGTACGAATTACTAATTAATCAAACCTTACACTGACCTTAATATTGCTCAAATCATATTTATCAGAAAATGAACCACTTGCATCAAATCTGTAGCATATAGCATCTATATCTTTGCATCCTATGCTGTATGTGTGCGTGATCGTCTGTTTATTTTTCTTCTTAAGATCAAGCTTCTCTCCATGCCATCCATTCCATGACTTGTTAGAATCTTTTCTATATGTAGTGTCTACCTCTGCATATCCGTCATCTACCATTTTAATATAATAACTGATTGTTACAGTCATCGTATTGCAATGCTTCTTTATCTCATTCAGAGATATACCTTCCATATAGATGGAATTAGTTCTTGTATAACCACTTGTTGAAGTTCCTGATGCTCCATCTATGAAGAAATGCAGCTTGACTGGTTCTTCCTTTGAATCATCAGTTACACGATATGAATATGGGTGGCTGTAAGTAAATGTCTTATTAAGACTCCAGCTTGCATATAATGTAACCGTTCCTTCACCCGCAAGATTATCAGCAGAAGCTCCCGGTTTATATGTAACCGTGCCGCCATCTTCTACACACCAGCCAAGGAATGTATATCCATATCTTGAAGTCTTTGGAAGTTCGTATTTCTTGTCATATGTAAATACAAGGTCGTTTATTGCATCTCCATCCTTTGTATCAAAATGTACTGTATACTCATTAGCAGTCCAAGCTGGATACAAGGTAATTATTTCATTATCTGCTGTTCCAAGTCCACTGATAATTTCATTATCATCATATAACTTGTCTGCTCCTGCCTTTTTTGTCCAGCCTGCAAATGTATAACCTGTTCTCTTAAACTGATTAGCACTTAATGCTGCTTTATCTGTATACATAAGCTGCATATCCTGCATAGAACCAGTTGTTCCATCACCATATGGAATAAACCGGATAACATAACTGTTTTCCTTCCAGTTTGCCGTGTAGCTTCTGTTACCTGTAGAACCTGTTGTAATTACTGGATCCATAGCCGTTCCATCTATACCAGTTCCGCTCCAGCCTATAAATGTATAACCTGTACGCTGTGGTCTCTTAAGAGTTATAACGCTAGTATCAACCTCATATGTTTCAGGATTGTCAGCCTTTCCTCCATCAAGATTATAACTTATAGTATATACATCTTTCTTCCACTGTGCTGTTATAACAATATTGCCAGCAGGCATTACATCTGGAACAGCTTTATCCCAGCCTGTGAATGTATATCCCTTCTTTACCGGAATCTCATTAAAACTAACCTCAGTATTATAATTCTGTGTTATAGAAGCAATTTCACTACCACCATCTGTATTAAAACTGATTGTGTACTGGTTTATCTTCCAGCTTGCAGTATAAGTGACATCTCTGTCTGGCATTGTACCTGCAACATCTTCATTCCATCCTGTAAATGTATAACCAGTTCTTTCCGGATTAATAATATTAATCTTAGTGCCATATTTATAATCGTATTCAACATCCGGCTGTCCATTATTCAGCTTGAGAACAAATCTGTGTACATTTCTCTTGTAGAAATATCTTATAACAGTCGAACCATCTCCTTTTACAATGGCAGTTTCTGTCTCTGGTGAACTGAATCCTTCCATATGCTTAACTTCTGGCGTTACCTGACTGTCAGTATCAGATGTAAATGCCTGTCTGTCATACAATTCATATGAACCATCAAGCTTTTCAACAAGATGTTCAACAGTATAATTAACCTTATCTGCATCCCACTTTGCATATAAAGTAATATCATATGCCGGCATTGTACCGTCAAATGCTTCTGTACACGCTCTGTCAACATACCAGCCTGCAAATGCATATCCTGCTCTTACAGGAACTGGTGCAATAACATTGCTTCCCCATCTGGCTGTTTTCTTTTCAGTACTTACAGTTCCTCCCATAGAATTAAATGATATGCTGTATGTATTTCTATCATAATGCACCCGGAATATAAGACTTCCATCTGCCGCAACAGTACCAGATGGCAGATCATCTGTAAGATGATAAAGCCTGTTGTCATACTGTTCCTTATCTGCAGTTACATTCTGTCCTGTTGTTCCTTTATTAATTCTGGTCTTATCAAGTTCATATTCTCCTGATTCATTTTCAAGATAATATTTTGTTGTGTATACAACATCATCTGCTTCTTTCCATACGGCTGTATAAGTTGTATCCTTTGCAGGAACTGTCTGTGTGACAGCTGGTTCCCAGCCTTCAAATACATATCCTGCCCTATATGCAACCGGTGTCGGCATAAGAGTTCCATATGTGTATCTTCCTTCTGAAACAACACTGCCTTCTGAAACAAACTTAATATTATATTTATTTCTTGCATAATAATAATTAATCGTTGTGCTTCCATCAGCACTTACTCTCTGTGATAAAGCTGCTGTATACACACCATCCGTTCCTTCCACATAATCAACAACATTATAAATCATATCAGCTGCTTCCCACTTCGCATATACAATTCTGTCCTCATTAGGCATTACTGACGGAATAGTATATTTCTTTGTAAGTGCTTCATCTGTATACCAGCCTGCAAATGTATAGCCCTGTTTAACAGGATCTTCAGGCTTTGTAATTTCTTTATTGTACTTAGATATTATAGCATCTACAACTGAACCACCGTTAGTCTGGAATGCTATATAATATCCATCTCTTAAATTATCCCAGTGCAGAGATATCTTTCTTGTTATCGGCTTAGTATTAAAAGAACCCTTCTGACTCTTCCATGTTATTATCATCTCACCATCCTGCTGAGGTTCACTACTAGGATTAACCTCAACTATATTAGTTTCAGGATCATATGAGAACGCCGGATTAGTCATTGTTATAGAAAAATATCTGTCACTGTCATCATAAACCTTAGTAAAATACTCATTATTATCGTCAAGACCTTCTTTCATATCAAGATACTGCATTTCAAAATATGTATCAGGAAGTCTTACAGTCTTAACATCTCTCTTCATCTTGATATCTTTAACAGAATCCTGACCATATGCATAATCGCACACATTTTCAACTACACCAACACTATACAACGGCCATTGCTTCTCAAAAAGTGTAGGATTATAACTAAACGTTCCAGAAAGTGCCTGTGCCAGGAAATTAACCTCCATATACACGCCTATTTCCATGTATATAGCGCCCATTGAGCTTGCTGTTCTGCCCTGCGAAGCTGCGTATTTCAACTGATAGTACAGATATCCCCATACCTGGGCGTATCCACCAACCTCTGCTGTAAATCCAACACTTGCAAGTTTTGTTGATATAAGACCTACAGCCACACTTAGTCTTATTCCTGCCCGTATTCCTATTGTTCCTATTGCATATACCGAGAACTCATACTGTTCTTCGCTTAAATCAATAGAATCACTTGTAACCTTTCTGTCAAATACCATAATGCTGTAAACATATCTCTTGGCATTCTTATACCAGTAAGTCATGCCCATTGATATATTAACATTGGCAGAAACAACGAATTCAACCTTAAACTCGATATCAATAATTCCAATAACCCTTACATGTGACTCTGTTAATGACTTACTGTATAATTCAACCCAGTCAGCCTCATCATCAAGCATATCAGAATATCTTTCAGCAAGACTCTTCGCAACAGATATCTCGCTATCATCATCAGAATCCTTCATATCTTCAAGCCTTGTAGATAAATCCGACTTGTCAGATATATAAGTAGTTCCGATTTCCATCATATTCTTAAGTTCTTCTGCTATTCCATTAATCACTTCATCAAGTTTAGAAGAACTTTCGTCATCATCATCTTCTTCAGCAGTTCTTACATTAACATTAAAATTAATTCCAGTGTAATCATACAGATCTAATGAAACCGCAACACGGTAGTCATCAATATATGGGAATATGCCCCATACTTTCCATATAGCCTTACCACTTACATTAATATTAATCTTAACTTCCTGCTCAAATGTTGCTGATACAATTACCTTCATATTAGAGAATGAAATCTCTACACCAATATCAAGAGCAAGTCTTAATCCACTTACATTCTCAAAATGTTTTAAATCAGTTGAAAGGTTAGCTCTTACATGCTCAAGCTTTACTTCTGGTTTCTTGCTGCTATATAATGCAACATTGCCCTGAGCCTTATCTGGAAGATAAGTTATATCCTGCGGCACAATGCTGATATTGGCATCCATAGTATCAGACAGATATTCCTGAAGTTCCTGATAAGAATTCGTTCTTACAACAGCCTGTGCAACCTCATCTACAACACTCTGTGCAAATCCACTGTCAACAGCCTGCTGCTCAACGCTCTGTTCAATGCCACTGATATCCTGATTCTGTAATATACTTTCACCACTCACATTATCAGTCTGATATACATCCATGGCTGCCTGAACTTCATCCCATGTCACATTCTTATATGTGATTACATAATCAGCATTATTAGTTGAAACATTTGTTATAACAGCATACTGTATATCATCATTTCCTGTTGCATACAGAGCAAGATAATCGCCTGTATCAACTGTTGTATCTTCATCAAGTCCAAGTCCTGCTCCAAGACTGTCACTGCCATATGACATTTTATTCTTTGTAATTGTTATGCTGTCATTATCAGGATTATTATCCTTATCATCAGCTACATTAACAGGAAGAACATCAGGAACAAAGAGTATCTCCTCTGCTGCCATACCCCTGTAGGAATATTCATTTCCCTTAGCTGATGTAATCTCAAAGAACGAAACATCATCATCAGATATAACACTGCCATCTAACTGTGGCACAACATCTCCGTCATATACTGCAATCTTATCTCCTGCATTAAGTTTACTGTCCGAATATGTAAAGCTTCCTGTAGTTTTAACAGCTTCCTGACTTATTGTACCATCCTGTCCTACAGTCATTACCGTCACAGATATTCTATCAGCCTTCTCTCCGTTAACATAGAGATTACTTAAGCTTCCTGACTTTATGTACTTAATGTCATCCCTAAGATTCACATTAGTTACATCCGGCTTATAAACTGTAAAATCATATTCTCTTATTGTCTGGTCATAGCCTGTGAAATACAGCCTGTCATCTGAAAGTTCAAGACGGTAGCCACAGCCTTCCTGCCATGTGCCATTGCATTTTATTATAAATGTATACGCTCCATCATCTAATACACTTCCGGCTGTAATATCTATTGAAGTATTCTCAGAAGAATCGCTTACATTCTTAACTGATACTTTATTCTTTACTTCTTCTTTAGTTAACCTTCCGCTCTTATCAGTTACCGTAATTGTAAAATCATTTGCATCAACATCATAACTTCTTGCGTATGTATCTATACTGACTGTCTTAAGCTCCTGACCGTCAACCCATGATGCATATAATACAACATCACTTAAAAGTCTGTCTGTACTGGCAACATAATCTGTACAGTCCGCATCATAACACCATCCCAAAAATGTCGAGCCTGCCTTGCCCGGAACCGGAAGATCTGAAAGCTTTGTTCCCGCCTCATATACCGAATTATCAAGCTCTGCTGCACGCCCCTGTTCATCATCATCAGTATAAAGTGTTCCGCCATTAGTTTCATACTTAATGTTATATTTTGTTGTTTCAAATGAAATATCAAAAGTAAGATTATCTGTATATATTCCTGCATATTTAGGAATTTCCTGTAATCTTGTCATATATTTTCTTGTCTTGTCACTGCCTGTTGCTGTAAGCTCTGTTATTACTGAATTATTAGTAAGAGACAGTTTATTCTCTTCATTATATAATTCATATCCAAGCTTTACATCTCCATTCAGAAGATTCCATTCATTCTTAGAATAAACAGATACACTTACTTTATCTTTCTCATACAGTCCGCCTGCATGTCCCGATACTGTAAGATTCGTCTTATCAGCATCTACGCTTTCAGGTATGTCAATGTAATAATAACGTTCAATCCATTTTGCATAAAGAACTACAACTCCTGTGTAATTCTCTTCTGAAATCTCCGTTACAGGACTACCTGTCAGCTCTTTATTATCATACCATCCTCCAAACTCATACCCCTGATTGACAATATCATCCTTATCCGGTAATTGCCCTGCCGGATATTTGTCTGGTGCATTATAGCCACTGACATAATGACCACCGTTAAGCTGATAATCAATCTCCTTTAACTGGGACAGCTCATCATATGATGACTGATTCCCTTCTGCGTAATACATGCCCGGTATAGCTGCAGCAAGAATTGCAGAACATAAAAGTATACTCAAAAACCTCTTCATCCGAACGCCTCCTTTATGTTATAACCACATATACTGATATTTAGTTTTCCGTCTGCTATATATTGTAGTTATAATACCTGATTAAAAGACATTTGTGAGGTTATCTGCGTGAATTACAATTTTTTTGACATGAACGATTAGATTTATATATAGAAATTTAGTCTCTTGCAATATATAATTAATCAAGAGATAATTTACATACTAAGCTTTAATGAGGAAAATACTATGAAAATTGCTATATGTGACGATAATGAAGCTGAATTAAACAGAATTAGAGAACTGTTAGAAATATACGCCTGTGATAAAGGTCAGAAATTTTTTATAAAATGTTTCACAAGCAGTGTTGAACTGGCATCAACTGCTGAATTTGAGAAATATGACATATATTTTCTCGATATAATTATGCCAGTAATGGACGGCATTAATCTGGCAAGGGAAATCCGTGCCTTTGACAGATTTTCACCTGTAATCTTTCTGACATCATCGCCTGAATTTGCTGTAGAAAGCTACACAGTCAAAGCATTTAATTATCTTCTTAAACCCATAATTAAAGAAGCATTATATGATACACTGGATGATATTATTGATACATTTCATAAGGAACGCAATGATACATATATTATAAAGAATAATTCAGGTATACATAAAATATACTTATCAGATATTATGTACGCTGAAGCTCTTAACCGGAAAGTAATATTATACCTTTCAGACAACGAGCAGGTAATATCGACAGACGTATTCTCATCTATATGTGATACACTTATGACACATAAAGAATTTACTCTGCCACACCGTTCTTTCATTGTTAATATGAATTACATCAAGACAATAGATGCAGTCAGGATTGAATTAACTAACAGCAAAACTATCCCGGTTGCACAAAGACGCGTTTCGGACATAAAGAAACAATATCTGGATTTCCAGATGGAAGAATAATCTATAATATACATTCGGAGGAGAATTTAATGACAGACATAGTCTCAGTACTAAACCTTATTAATTATGGTTTTGTTTTAATATTCGGAATTATTGTATCTTTCTATTTTGCCGGAATACAATGGGAGGACAATAAGCGCCTTTTTATACTTACTACTGTATTATTTGTTCTGTTTCAGGCACTATTCTACGTACTTTTAGGCGAAAATGTCCTTTTTAAATGTTATCCTGTACTGATACATATTCCTTTAATTCTTATTATCAGATATATATGTCACCAGAATATATACATATCATTTATTGCCGTTATGTCCGCTTATCTGATGTGTACACCCAGAAAATGGTTTGGAACCCTGGCAAAATATATATTCCCTGAAATCCCTGTAATTTCAGATGTTGTAACAATTGTAATCACTATTCCGCTTCTGATTGTGGTAATTAAATACATTTCGCCTTACATAATAAAGCTCAAAGAAGAATCAAAAAACATTATTTCCATGTTTTTCCTTCTCCCTCTTACATATTATATACTTGAATATGCTCTAACCGTATATACTAACCTTCTATATACCGGCAAAGCCGTAATAATTGAATTCATGGACAGCTTCATTGTAATATTGTATTTCACTTTATCAATAGTTACGCTCCATCTGTCCAACAAAAAAAACACTGCTGAACGTAAGAATATTATTCTCTCTGCAGCCGCAACACAGGCAGAAAAAGAGATTTCACAGCTTACTGATTATCAGAAACAGGCAGCTATCTACAGACATGATTTAAGACATCATATGACTTTCATACAGAACTGCCTTATCAATAACCATACAGAACAGGCTCTGGACTATATCAATGAAATCAACACCATTCTTGATAATACACGGATTACACGCTACTGCAATAACGAAGCTATTAACCTTATATTATCATCATATATAAGCAAAGCTAATAAAACAGGTATTACCACACAGATATCAGTAACTGCCACTGATTTTTCAAGTTACAGAATTACTGATTTGTGCAGTCTCCTTGCAAATGCTTTAGAAAATGCAATAAATTCCTGTATAAAGCAGTGTGATAACGCTGTCTCAAAAGACAATAAGCGTCTTATAACAATTAAGTTGTTTGAAAAAAATAACAAAATATGCATCAACATAGCCAATACATACTTTAAGGAACCCCGATTCCACAACCAGATTCCTGTTACTGATGAACCTGACCATGGCATTGGTGTCCGCAGCATAATTTCAGTAATAGAAAAATATAACGGCATATATGCATTTTTTACCA
>ENA-OROX01001849-OROX01001849.1-human-gut-metagenome-genome-assembly--contig:-NODE-1849-length-16100-cov-3.382736_pt1 | contig 16100 bp, 20 predicted proteins | sample MGYA00242133_ERZ509058 | MGnify/ENA primary metagenome ERZ509058 (study PRJEB26280, sample SAMEA2338751) | human gut metagenome | biome: human gut; feature: human-associated habitat; material: faeces...
TGCGCGAGTGGCTCAGTGGTGGAGCACCTCCTTGCCAAGGAGGGGGTCGCGGGTTCGATCCCCGTCTCGCGCTCTTTCGAAATTAATTAGCGTCCTGATTATTCAGGGCGCTTTCTTTATGCTTAGAAACAAATCTGTCTAAGCGATATCGAATATAATCCTTAAACTGGATAAGCTGCCACACTGTAGCAAGCAACATAAACACAGCAAGGAATCCGAAAGCTAAAGTCTTCATTTTACACCTCTATCAATATAATTATTAAGTGCGTAATTAATACGCTCCATATAAGCGGAATAACCGCCCTCATAAGTCAATATGTAACATTTCTCCGTTGTCTCCATATCCTTATGACCGCACAAGTCGGTTATAACACGAGTAGGCACACCGTTATTATGCAGGAGTGAAGCATAAGTCTTCCTGATACGGTGAGAATTAATATGACTAATACCTAATAAGACACATAACCGGGATAAAGTTCTCTCCAGAGACCGAGTCATAATAACATCAGTTCCGTCATAACAAAGGAATTTGCTGTCATATCCCACAGTTTTATGATATTCCACTATCAGGTTATACAAATATATACACTCCTCTGTTAATGGCAGCACACGAAAAGAGCTGTCAGTTTTGACACTGTCAACAACCTCATAAACAAGAGGACCTGAACGGACACCTTTATCATCACGGGGAAAATACTTCACCTCGTTTTTATAAATACGGACAACCTTATATTCAAGGTCAAAATCAGAGAATCTAAGAGAAGCCAACTCACCGATACGAAGACCAAGAGAAAAATTCATAAGTAGCAATATACAAGCAGAACGCTTCAAAGGATATATATTATCATCAAGAACACCGCGGAAAATAGAAGCACGGTCTGAATCACTAATCATATACTCACATTTGAAAGGCTTAACAACATCATTTACAAACAAGGAACGCTTGACAAATCCCCAGTCAACCAAAGGACAATAACCTATCTCCATATCATGGGCATATACAAGAACATTGTTCACTATCTGCCAAATGCGACCTAACTCTTTATAAGTAACAGCATAATTAACAACTATGTTATTCAAAAATGAAGCAACAACCTTTTTATCTATGGCATGAACAAACATGGCTTCAAGTTCAGAACCAAGATAATATTTATTGTAAGTAACCTCTATCCGGTCAAGTGACTGTCTCTTTATCTTATGCATTTTCATAACAAACCACTGAGCATAAACAACAGAGAACCTGACACTATCATCAGAGGGAACATCTTCAATAACATGGTTACTATATCCAATTGACAGCCATTCATCTTTAGTCATAAAGCCACCACCCTTTTAATGTTCTGATTCTTGCGTGTCTCCTGTACAACAGGAGACACCTCAAGAATCAGAACGATTTAAAACATCTGCGCCGTCTTTAAAACCACTATGAGACAACGCTTCAATAACTTTGTAAGTATCATAAGAATCACGCAATTCTCTGTCATGCACAAAGAAATAAGAGCCTTTCTTATCCCATTCAGTCACATTACCCTCTGCGTCAAGAATCGGCTCTTTGCGGCGAACAAGAGTTATACAACCGAAGAATGTCCGACACTCTCTAACTTCCGTACACTGAGACCTGATAGCCTTAGCAAGCAGATAAAAGTTCTGTGCAGTACCAAGAATAATTCTCCTGTTCTTTCTGTTCTGGGTAATAACCTGAAGCATTTCAGGAGGAAAGTTTCTCGACTGGGTAGAAGAAAACCAGTTTTGCGTCTCATCAATAAGGCAGATAACGCCCTTAGAGCCATTAGAATATGTAACAAGTTTCTGCCAGTGGTCAAGAATATCATCTTCTCCTGAAACACAAAGATTAGTAATCAGCTTTGAAAGAGGATACTCTTTCTTCATACGCAAACCATATTCAACCATTGCGATAGTTTTTCCGTTACCCTGACGACCTGTGAATATGACACAGCCTTTATAAGGAAAGTCATCAGGATCTAAATCGAAAAAATCATTTGCGAGCTGCTTAGGAAAATCCCACACAAGACGAAGAAGAGCAGGACGCTTCTTTATAGGCTTATGCGTACCCTTTTTAATCTTCCTATGCTGAAATACAAGACCATAGCCAATAAACAACAAATACATCAGCAGGAAGAAACCAAGGACGCATAAAATAACAATAATTGGATATTTCAGTATCTGCCAAAACACCAATAAAAAACTTTTAATCATATACACCACCCATTAAGTAAACGGTAATATCTGCCATATTGTTTTAATAACAGCAACACCGATTTTAATATTTGTAAGGACAATTGTTATACCAATAATTGAAATAACAACATCTTTAGGGACAATATAGAAAACCATTCTAATCGCCTCATAAAAGTTAGTAAGAGCAACCGAATCAACATTCCAGGCATAATCAGGAATAAGTGTTAAGATACCCTTAACAAGTGAAAAAAGAACATACAACAAACCTGCAATTATCACTTTGAATCACCCCCTGGAGCTGCATTAGCGGTAGATATAGCAGACGAATTAAATCCGTTAATAATGTTTGGTAAATCCTTATAAGTATTAATAATAAACACAACCCACACAAACGCACGGATAAGCGCCTGTATTGTCTCACGATAAGGTGATAACCAGTCAAGATTCACACGAACAACAGAACCGCCATAATTCCAATGAGTTTTAGCAGAAGAAAAATCAAAAGTAAATTGAGGAGAAGTTCCAAAACTAGAACCGCCGCCGCTGCCACTCGAAGAATCGTCAAAGCCATGACCACCACCGGAATATACTTCAATGTCAGGTTCATCAGAATAAACAGCGATATCAGAATCAGAAGCAAGTGAAACAGCAGATTCTCCTGACATAGCACCGAGAACATTCTCCGCTGTACCACATAAAGAATCAGCAAATGAAAACTTGTCTCTTACTTCTTGCACCTGGGAATCAAAGAAACCCTCGTCAGGAATAAACAACTTCTTGAGCAGCTTCTCCAACAGGTCAATAATATTCCCCGGTATGTCAATGATAAATTCTCCAATTTCCTTTAACTTCTCGCCCAGTTTATCAAACCAGTTTCCGAGCTTATCACCTAAATCAGAAAAGAAACCGCCGATTTTATCACCGAGATTAGTCAACCAGTTAGACAAATCCTTAAAAGAGGATACAATATTGTTTTTTAAACCGTTTAAGCTCTCCGCAACCTTTGAAAGACCATTGCTAAAGCTTTCCGTAAGCCTATCGCCGAGACTGCTAAACCAAGAACCAACGGAACCAAGCCAAGAACTTGAATCATTATCGCCTTTACTATCTCCGGAGCTGTCAGACCCCCCACTCTCGTTTCCGTATGAACTAGGTAAGGGGTTTTTTGAAAAGATTGACCACTCCATGTAAAATCTTGCGAACAATATTCAACAATATCATAACCGGCAAAAGGAAATATAAAATCTCCGGAATTACCCGATTTAAAAGTACCATTCTGCAATGCAGAGGCAACAGCTTCCAAAGAAGAAAAATAACCAAAAGAATCAAATCTAATACGTTCACCCGAACCTGAACCATTAACAAGAACTAAGTATTTACCGGAAGAAGCGCCAGAAGACGAAGAACAAATAACATAATTATCATACTTTGTAACTATCGGTTCATCTCCTCCAACCAGTTCCGAAGCATGAGCAACATCAGGTCTGAAAACAGAGCAAAGAATAGCCCAAACAATAAAGCACACCATTACCGTATAAAAACACACATTATGACCGTAATTGTAGTTTTTCCTTGCAATCTCAATCTCACGAAGCGAATACCCCTTAACCTCTTCCGCAGGGGGACGCTTCAAAACTTTCTCACTAAAAAATGACATTAAAACCTCCAATCTGCACAAATGCCGGGCAGATATAAGAAAATGCAGTAAACTTATATCAGACCCGGCACATAGTGCGGTAAATGAATTAAATAGAAAATACTTAGGCTTTCTTGAGTGTAGAGAACACGAAGCCGAGACCCTTACGAAGAGCGATGTAACTAATAGCAGCCGGAATCATTACTGGGAGTAAGCCGACAATTTCATTAAGAACACCTGACACCATCTGAGCAGTAACAACATCTGTTAACATAGGCATTTACCTCCTTCCGAATTTATTAAGCACAACCTCAAAGGCAGGGAGCTGTCTCATCAGAGCAAGGAGCTTATCCACTTACTGACGCTCCTGGCGGAGCGTTTCGACATTTACGAAAAGAACTGACCTATAAATTTACAACCCTGTTTGAAAAGAAAAAATGCAATAGCAAGAACAACAACCACAACAAGGAATGTCAGGAGCTGTTTAATATCAGTAAGGGTTGTTAGAACATCCCCGGAACTTTCAACAGTTTCTGCGACTGTCTCAATTTCCATTACTTGTGACCTACGACAGAGAAACCAACAAGGAAAGCACGACTTCCAGTGATTTCATACTCTAAATGACACTCTTTATCAACATCAGCAGGCTTAAGGTAATCAAGCAGGTTATCCGGGAGAAACACTTCTTTCACTGCAAGCCCTGCTGCTCCGTTCTCAACATCACGAGGAGAAAAATCAGAGGTAACATTTGCAACACAGTAACTCTTCCCATTCTTTCCAGTAAATCTTCTGTAACCAATCAACTTATCCATTCTAAAAATGACCTCCTAAAAATATTTATGCTCCTGAGAGCAATGCTTGGAGATGGAATCGAACCATCTCTACACCAATCAAGCCCTAAGTATCTAAACAGCGGAAAGATAAATTCTCAAATACGGCTCAGGAAGCTACTTAGCAATATCACAGACAACCGTCATCATATGAACAAATAACAAGTCATATTCTTCTGGTATGCAATGGACTGAGAAAATAGCTGCGTCACAATCAAGATTACCCATGAAAATCAGTTCAACTTCATCATGACAAGTCATTGAACGAGTAACATCACAAAGTCTTATCATCATCATTCTCCTCTCTATCAGACAAGCAAAGCGCAAAAACAGCAAGAAAAGTAAGCAATGCAGGAAGAAACAAACTTACCACAGCTAAAAATAATTCAATCAAATTCATATTCATTCACCTCATTTACAAAGTTTTGGGAGTGGCAGGAATCGAACCTGCGAATCGTAGGACATCACGCGCGTCTCGTCCGGGCAACTCTCTCTGTTTGTCTGCTTAAGCCTCTTGCATACACTCCCATATTTGACATGTAAGCGCCGACATGATATTTTGATGAGTGGTGAAATGCAAATATCAAGTCGGTGTCACATTGGCGTCACTTAGACGCCGTAGCTATTATATAACATAGGTGACATCACTTTGTCAACAAGAACTTTTATAAAAGGGGGTATATTATGCCAAGTGAAATGCCACGAGTAACATTAAGAATTGAGCAAGAATACATAGACAAGTTAAAATTGATTGCAGAAGAAAACGAAAGAAGTCTAAATCAAGAAATTGTATTCACATTAAAGCAGAGAATTAAAGAGTATGAAGAACAAAAAGGAAGAATAAACACGGGTAAGTTATCAGTTTCAAAGATTGGCTAAAACGGTAATGGATCATGTTATCCAGGTTAAACCAGGCTAAACAGTTCTACAAAGCCAGTATTTATGCGGGTTTGCGGGATTGGATTAGAAAGATATCTACAAAATTTGTAAAAAACAAATGTCACAAAATGGCACTTGTCACAGATGTCACAGAAGTTCTGTGACAGGCTCAAAGCCAGTAATAGAGAGGGCTAGCGGAATTGTCACAGAAGTTGGGGTAATACTATACCCCAACTTCTGCTTTTTTGCTTCTTTTTTCTTTTTCTGACCGTTTAACATGAGCTGCGCTTCTCAGGTTTTATTCCTGCCGTGTATACATTCTCTCCGGACAGTAAAAAAGCCGTGGAAATATGGAAAACTCAGCAGAATATCATTAATAAGTTGTTCACAGCTTATTGATAACTCTTGCGAGTTATCAACAACCTGACAAACCACTTATTAACAATATTCTAAACGCAGAGTTTACCACATTACCACAGCTACGGCGCAAACGGCAACCCATATATATATACATGATTAGTGATGAATTATATTTTCCAACTCATCAAAAGGGGTATACACGGCAGGAACAAAACCTGAGAAGTACTGCTCACGGCTAAAACGGTACTGATTAAGCGGAAAAAAGATATCAACATAATCAATACGACGCAAAAAAGCATTATAACTTTCCTTATCAGTAACCTGCAGCTCCTGATACTGTCTTTCAAGTTCCCAGTTAGATATAATAAAAATTTTAGTAAAGCAAGCCTGTTTATTAGCATATCGAGCAGGCAACTTAATAGGGTATATATCAAGATAATTAAGCATACACCCAAGAGGAAGAGAAGAACGAAACTCCTCAAATATTATCACATCTTCACAATCATAAGAATCAAATGGATGAGCGTAATCCGTCACACGATAGACATTACTATAACCATAAGCGTCCATAACAGAGCGTGTCTTACCTGTACCAGTACGACCATAAATATAAGTTACAGATACATCTCGCTTGTCATCCTTATATTTTGAATGCAAGAACATGCTCCTGGCACGCTCCAACTTGTCAATCTGAAGAATATACTGGGGGTTGATATCCAAAATCGTAGGAACATCAAAACCACTCTGAATCATATCATATAAATCATCAAGATCATTGCGCTTCCCCTGGCGCTCAACAGGAAGTTCACCCCACTCAATATGAGTATCAGATAAGTTAGTCGTACCCTTTTCAGAATTGCGCCACTTACCCTCTTTAAAAACATAATCACGATTTTGAGCAGCAGAACCCTGACACATTTCAAAGTGTCCACCCTCAAAGTTTTTCTTAATAGTTGAAAACCTGACAGCATTAGCGGCCGCCAAAAATATATGAGTATGATAAGTACCAGCTTCACCAATCTCATCAGACACACAATAATATACAAGGCTTTTCATACCTGACAGAATCTCTACAATCTTATCATGCGAAAAGCCTTTATCAGCAGGATTATTAATCGTAATCTGCCATTTACGAGTTCTACTATCTTTATCCATTTACCACTCCAAAAACAAGAAAGAGACGCGGGAACGGGTTCGATCCCCGTCTCGCGCTCTTTTTAATTTTAAAAGGAAGCCAGCATTTAAGCGGCTTCCTTTTTTGTTTGTGTTCAATTTGTTTGAAGACAACTTAAAGACACATGATTCTTCGTCTTGTGCTCTTCTATCAACTGTCATTTCACATACACAATCACTTTGTCTGAAACCTTTTCCAGGTCATCACTGCCTTCAGCTGTCTTGAATCCCACATCAACAATCTCTGTTGTTCCGTCTCCATATGTCACAGTTATACTTAATGTAAGTCCTTCATACATATTTTTAACCATCTCATTGTATACCTGACGTTCCTGATACAAAGATTCTTTTTCTAACTGCTTTGAAAACTCTACAATCTGTATGCCCTCGCTCTGACTGTTGCCACTCTCCTCATACTCTTCCCCGATATCTTCAATAATGTAATATGCATAGCCGTTCTCCGTCTGTTTTCTGAATTTTTCAGAAGATGTCTGATATTCAGGACTGTCCTTGTCAACCTCTTTCATCCTTGCCAGATTATATGTCACGTCTGAATCATTTCCCATTATAGAATACTTAATCTTTGAGATATCTTTGCCCGTTACATTTATACCAGCCATAACCTGTCCCATCACAGATGAATCCCCAACCTGGCTTGAAATTCCAGCCACAACTCCTGATACACCAGCATTTTTCTCATCATTAGAAAAAATACATTCTGATGTGTCATCAAGCCCGGCTGCATACACATTCATAACATGAGCAATTTTAAATCCTGTCTGCTCTGATGCCAGTTGATTACTGCTCTGGTTTCCGTTTCCTGTCACAGAAGGTTTCAGCCCTCTGACTCCCAATACAGCAGTAACAGCCGCTGCTGCCACAAGACCTGCTGCAATTATCTTCTTTACATTATTGCTCTTTTTATACCTGATATCCACACTGGCAGTTTTCTTGTAATTTCCCGCTTCTTCAATCATTTGCGGACTAATTTCATTAAGTCCTTCATATAAATCCATTGTCTCTGATTTTTTCATAGATATAAACCCTCGCTTTCCAGATATATTCTTAATTCTTTTCTCGTTCTGTGAAGAGTAACTTTCACTGCTGATTCGCTCATCTGCATTCTTTCCGAAATATCTTTAATTGAATCCGAGTACCAGTACCGCCTGAGAAATATAATTCTTTTATTTTTATCAACTGTTTCAAGAAAATGCGATAACATCTCTCCAATATCTTCCTTGTCCAGATGTGTCTGCAATCCGCCATCACCTATGCATTCTTCCAGTTCTTTTGTCAATTCAACCACTTTGGCCTGTCTCTTTCCCGCATTGTTTTTTCTTATCATATCAATCGCAATATTTCTTGCAGATGCTGCCAGAAATGCGAATAAATACTCTGGTCTTGCAGGCGGTATGCTATTCCATGCCTTCATATACGTGTCATTGACACATTCCAGCCCGTCCTCTCTTGATTGCAGTATATTGGCTGCCAGTGCATTTAACTTAGAACCATATTTTTCATCAACTGCATTAATTGCATCTTCATCCCTTTGAAAAAATAAATTGATTATCTGTTTATCATCCATTACTGTCTGTACTCCCTGTTTTTTAAAAGCGTTAACCCTTTCATAATTAAAGACGGATTATTCCGGCAATGGTTACATTTATCCCATAAAAAAATTCTGGAAGACGCATTATCTCCCAGAATCATATTTATATTCACAACACATTAAGCATTACCACTGTTTTAGTAATTCCCCAAACACATCCAGTGCTTCCTGCACAACATCCGGCCTTGTCATATCTATTCCGCACAGCTTAAGAAGCTCAATAGGGTGCATTGAAGAGCCGCCTGACAAGAACTTTCTGTAACCTGCTATAACCTGCTCATCACCTGCAAGTATCTTGGTTGATATTGCAATTGCAGCGGAATAGCCTGTTGCATACTGGTATACATAGAATGGTGTGTAAAAATGTGGTATTCTTGCCCACTCAAGTGCTATCTCATCATCAATAACCATATCCGGGCCGAAATACTTCTCATTCAGTTTCTTATACATTGCACAAAGGCTCTCTGCTGATAAAACCTCGCCATGTTCAGCTTTTGCATGCGCTTCCATCTCAAACTCTGCAAACATAGTCTGTCTGTAAAGAGTTCCCTTAAACTGCTCAAAGAAATGATTGAGCAGATATCTTTTCTTCTTCTCATCATCAGTATTCTTTAACATATACTGCATAAGAATCGCTTCATTACAGGTTGACGCAACCTCCGCAACAAAGATCTTATATCCTGCATAAATATAAGGCTGGTTTGCATTAGAATAATAAGTGTGCATTGCATGTCCCATCTCATGAATAACCGTAAAAACATCATTGAGTGTATCTGAGTAATTAAGAAATACATATGGGTGTGTGCCATAAGCGCCCCATGAAAATGCTCCCGAACGCTTTCCGGTATTCTCATACACATCTACCCAGCCATTATTGAAGCCTTCTTTAATGTGTGAAACATACTCCTCACCCATTGGTGCAAGTGCCTTCACAACAATGTCCTTAGCCTCATCATAGCTTATCTTCCAGTCAATATCCTCTACCATCGGTGCATATATATCATAAAAATGCAGCTCGTCAACGCCAAGCGCCTTCTTCCTGATATCAACATAGCAGTACATTTTGTCAAGATTGCCATTGACAGTCTTAATAAGATTCTTATATACATTTTCCGGAATAAATGAGCCATCAAGATACATGTTCAGTGTTGACTTGTAACCCCTTGCGTCTGCATAGAACATTGCCTGCTTGACATTGCCATAAAACGCTGCTGCAATCGTGTTGATATACGCCCCATACTGCTTATACAACGCCTCAAATGCCGCCTTTCTTACAGCTCTGTCATGACTTTCCATAAATGTGGCAAAATTGCCGTTAGTCAGCTCATCTTCCTGTCCATTCTCTCTTTTCACCTTGCCAAACTTAACATCAGCATTGTTAAACTTAGAAAATACCTCATTAGGCACAGTTGACATCTGTGATGCCTTTGCAAGCAGTGCTTCCTCCTTTTCAGAAAGCGTATGCTCTTTCCCTGCGAGGCAGTCATCTATAAAATGTTTATACATTCCAAGTCTTTCATCCTCGCTGATATATTTATCAAGCACATCAGCATCTATTGATATAAGCTCAGGCTCTAAAAATGCATACTTCTCTGACACCTTCATCGCAGCCATCTGGGCTTTCCCAGATATTTCCTGATACTTTGAATTGCCTGTATCCTCATAATATTTCATAAATGCATACACATACACTCTTTCAGTAATGTATTCTACCTGTTCATACTCCTTAAGTGCCTTGTAAAGCATGCCGGCAGACTCGCCCATCCTGCCCTTAAGCTCACTTGGCTGGTCAGTCAGTTCAAGTATACTGTTATAATCCTTCTCCCATGCTTCATCAGAGCTGTATAAATCACTCACAGCCCATTTAAACTTATCATCAATCTCACTTCTTGCTGGCATAACAATCCTCCATTCATATTAACCTGCGGTAATATCCGCATTTATAAACAAAAGCCTGCAACAACTCATGCGCTGTCACAGGCTTATCATTCGTATTAATCAAGTTCTGGCAGATAAGCAGATGTCGCTATCGCAAGTGCACCATGTCCTATGTGGCAGGCAACTGAAAGTGAAAGTGGATCCATGTGGAAATTAAACTGTGGGAAAGTCTCTTTAACTAACGCAGCCCATTCCTCCGCCTCCTCAGGATTACCTGAATAGGCAACCTCCATATGCATCTTTCCATCCTTTGCAAACTCTGCAAATCTTGTATCTAAATCGTCCTGCATTGCCTTAAGCATAATCTTCTTCGCTGAAGCCTTACCTCTTGCCTTGGCAAATGCATCTAACTTCTCACCCTGAATCTGAAGCACAGGATTAAGCTTTAACATAGTTCCAATAGCAGCTGCCGCAGGAGTTATTCTTCCGCCCTTCTTTAAGTACTTAAGAGTATCAAGTGTAATATATATGCTTGATTCCATCTTATGTTTCTCAAGAATCTCCTTAATCTCTGCCGCAGACTTACCTCTCTTAGCAAGCTCCTTCGCATCAAGAACAGACTGTCTCATGGTTACAGAAATTCTCTGGTTATTGACAACCTGAACCTTTCCATCATAATCATCAGCAACCATAGTAGCTGTCTGACATGTTCCGCTGAGCCCGCTTGACATAGGAATATATACAAGTTCATCATATTCCTTAAGAAGCTCATCAAATGCGTCCTGCATCTCACCAATAGAAGGCTGTGAAGTAGATATATCAGCATCCTGCTTTAACTTCTCATAAAACTCTTCCTGTGTAAGATTAATATCTTCAAAATACTGTTCTCCATCTATAAAGAATGGCATTGGTATAACTTTAACTCCAAGCTCCTTAGACTGAGCCTGTGTAATTCCACTGTTACTGTCTGTAAGTATGGCAACTTTACCCATGTAAATCCTCCCAATAACCTATTGCTGGTAAATCAATTATTTTGTTATACTGATGTATATACCTTTATATAGTAAGGCATTTTGACACTTTTGTAAACAAATGTTTCTTATTTCAAAGTAATTTTTTATAAACTTTTATTGGAGAACAACTATGAAATATATTGAGATTGACTATCTGGACAACATTTTAATGAATGCTCTTGAAGAACTTATTAACAAATGTGACGGCTACGAGCCTTATTACTGCGATTCCCATAACGACAGCTTTATCCAGTGTGCGCTTGTTGATGACAGCACAGATTCACCTGTAATGTATGGCTTTGTTGGACTGCTTATTAATGATGAATGCGGATATGTTGAAGTTTCAGGTCTTGTAGTGCCTGATTTTCGCCATATAGGACATTTTCGTAATATGCTATCCATCTGTTACAGAAAGCTTAAAAGCAGCTCTGCTGGCAATTTAGAGCTTATTGCGCCTATAAGTGGAGAACTGCTTAACAGCTCTTTATGTGGTGATATATGTTTCTACGAATATCTGTACCAGCTTGATAAAGCACATTTTAACTTAGAATCAATACAGGCTGCAGAGCCTGACAATGCCGAATATTATCTTGAGGGTGAGGATTATCTTATGTATCTGCCGGAATATGAAGAACCTGTGGCTCTTCTTTATCTTGATACACAGAACACATTTGTCAATGTATACGGCGTATTCGTTGATGAGAAGCTTCGTGGAAAAGGCATTGGTACATGCCTTATGAAGCATTTTCTTAAAGACTACTTTAACATTGCTTCACTTCCACTCGTACTTAATGTAACAAGCAATAGCAGGGCAGCTGTGGCATTATATAAAAAATGCGGCTTCGCCGAAGCAAGCCGCATTGAATATCATTATATTAACTGTTCTGACAACTAGTTCTTAGCTGCAATAACATCTCTCATATCGTACATTCCAGCCGGCTTTCCTGCAAGGAACTTGGCAGCCTCAACTGCACCCTTTGCAAATACAGCCTTAGAATGTGCGGTATGCTTGAATTCTATAACCTCGTCTTCTCCAGCAAAGATTACTTCATGCTCTCCAACAATAGTTCCGCCTCTTACGGCACTGATTCCGATTTCCTTAGGATCACGCTTCTGTCTTAACTGGCTTCTGTCATATCTGTAGAAATAATCATCATCAAGCACTTCCTTCATTGAATCTGCAAGTGCAAGAGCTGTTCCACTTGGCGCATCAAGCTTCTGGTTGTGGTGCTTTTCAACTATCTCAATATCAAAGCCTGCTGACGCAAACACTTTGGCAGCATCCTGTAAAAGCTTGAATAATGTATTGATTCCAAGTGACATATTAGCTGAACGTAATATTGCAACACTCTTTGATGCTTCATTGATTGATGCAATCTGCTCATCGCTTAATCCTGTTGTACATATTACAGCAGGAATCTTAGTTTTCTTAATATAGTCAACAAGTGTATCCTCTGCCTTAGCTGATGCGAAATCAATAATAACATCTGCTTCAACATTACATTCTTCTAATGAAGCAAATACCGGATATGAGTTATGTCCGTCATCGCGAAGGTCAATTCCTGCTACTATCTGTGCATTAGCATCATTAGCAACGATTCCTGTAATGACCTGTCCCATATGGCCGTTACAGCCATGCATAATTATTCTTGTCATGTTCATTCTCCTGTCAATTAAAGTATTCCGTAGTTAACCATTGCTTTCTTTAATCTCTCAAGGTTAGCCTCTTCCATCTCGCATAATGGGCTTCTGAGTGGTCCCATATCCCATCCCATAAGGTTAAGTGCATGCTTAACAGGAATTGGATTAACCTCGCAGAATAATGCATCTACAAGCTCTAATGCCTTAAACTGTAACTGTGCAGCCTTAGCCACATCTCCAGCTGCAAATGTAGCGCAGATATCATGTGTCTGCTTAGGAGCAACATTAGATAATACTGAAATTACACCCTTTGCTCCAATTGACATAAGAGGAACAATAAGTCCGTCTTCACCTGAGTACATATCAAGTCTTCCCTCAGCTAATGCCATTGTCTTGCTCTCCTGTGCAAGATTACCTGTTGCAGCTTTAATAGCAACGATATTGTCAACATCCTTAGCAAGCTTGGCTGCTGTCTCTGGCTGGATATTGCAGCCTGTTCTTCCAGGAACATTATACATAATGATAGGAAGGTCTACTGACTTCGCAACTGCTGTATAGTGCTGGATAAGGCCCTTCTGTGTTGCTTTATTATAATATGGTGTAACTACAAGACATCCATCAACTCCTGCCTTCTGTGCTTCCTGTGAAAGCCATACAGCTGTTTCTGTGCAGTTAGAACCTGTTCCTGCAATAACAGGAACTCTTTTCTTTACATAATCAGCAGCAAATCTGATTGTTTCTACATGCTCCTCATGTGTAAGTGTTGATGCCTCTCCTGTTGTTCCACAGATAATAATTGCATCTGTTGAGTTATTAATCTGGTAATCAAGGAATTCTCCAAGCTTATCATAATTAACTTCTCCATTAGCTTTCATTGGTGTAATAATCGCTACACCGGCTCCGGTAAATACTGACATACCATCCTTCTTTCCGCTGTTAACAGCTATTATTATGTACATGATTCCTGTCTATTCTCATCGCTACCTATGTGGGTAGCTCAATAACATAGAAGAGCCAATCTGCTCAAACAGACTGGCTCTTAAAGAAATCATAGTAATAGTCCTTTAAGTAGCTCTCCATCTATTCGATGACAGTCGTAAAACTATTAATCCTACGCCCAGTAAGACTGCTCCGGAAACAATCCTCTTCGGCACTTTCCCCTTTTACTATCCTTCATATGTCTTCCGGGACATCAGGATAATTACTCTTGAATCGTGCGACCTCTACCTGCTGCAGGGGAAACCCTTACAGTTAATGTGACTATATCACTCTGATAATGTTATGTCAATATATATCCTTAAACTAAAGAACATAAATGTTGTCTTAATTATTCCTCATCTTCAACAAGGTCAATCTTGCTTACTGATACCTCATAAGCAACTCTTCTCTCAACCTCTTCTTCTCCTATTTTCTTAGTGTACTCTCTGCTCTGTACACGTCCGCTAACCTGAAGATGTGCACCTACTTCAAGACCTCCTGCAAATCTTGCATTTCTTCCCCATGCTATACATGGTATGTAATCCGACTTGCCATATGGTCTGTTTACAGCCACTAAGATATCTGCAATTTCTCTTCCTAATGGAGTTTTTCTATAAATAGGAGGCTTGCATACATATCCGTCAAGGAATATCTGGTTGGACTTAGACTGCTCTTCAGGCATCTCGTCATCTTCTAAGAATCTTAATTCTCTTACAAATATTGAGAGAACAAGCTTATTCTTAGTTCCTTCATGTCTGTTATATGAACGGAACTGTCCTGCAACCTCAATCTTCATTCCTCTATAATCCTTAGTAACATCAATAAGCCTCTCAGATATCATAAGTGGTATGACATCTACCATATCACTTAATCTGTTCACTGATACATTAGCAATATAGAAGCCCTCTCCAAAGACCTCATGGCTGAAAGTGAACTCTGAGACAATCTCTCCAATGATACACACTCTGTTGTTTTCAATTACTTTATCAAGCATTCTGTATTTCTCCCTTCTTTGCCACCTTATTATGTGTTATGGCATGTGCTTTGTTTTCTCTAATATGTATATGTTGTCGTTTTCGCAAATATTACAAAAACTTTTTGAATAATATGTGTTCAAAAAATAAAAAAATATGAATGTGATTCTGAACAGTTACGAAACTATCAGCAATAGTTCTGCATGATATACTGCACTTCTGTCCTGCCCTTATAAGTATTCTGGCCGACCTGATATACCACAGAAAGAGGAAAACTACCTCTTCCGGCATAAAGTGCTTCTTCACTTCCGATACCATATTTTTCATTTAAGAAAGCTCCCAGCCTCTCCAGATCCCCGAAAAATACCACCGTCTGTATTGCACCTTCCGGTGTCTTCACCCGGAATCTGGCACAGGTCTTGTTGGCACCCATTTTAAATCCCGCCTGGAAGATCAGATCCTTTTGTGCAAAAAGTGGCTTCGGATTCCCGGTTCCGAAAGGTTCTAATAACGCCAGTTCTCCTGCCAGGGCTTCGTCCGCATATCCCATGGGCATTGCCACATCAATATGTACTCTGGGAATAAAATCATCTTCTGTCAACGTACAGTTTTTATTGAGAGCAATCCGCAGAGGTTCAATATCCTCCTCCCGCATGGACAGACCTGCTGCCAGTTTATGTCCACCGTACTTGGTAAAAAACTGTTTTACCTGGGTCATGGCATCATACATATGGTAAGCTTCGATAGAACGGCCGGATCCCTTCACACCGTCCTCTCCTTTGGTCAGGATAAATACCGGATGATGATATTTTTCCCTGACTTTCCCGGCAATGATTCCGGCAATGCTCTCATGGACCTCCGGCAGATAGATCACCATGACCTTATCTTCTGTCATATGATGTTCCAAAATATACTCATCCGCTCTTTGAA
>ENA-OROX01001862-OROX01001862.1-human-gut-metagenome-genome-assembly--contig:-NODE-1862-length-16008-cov-6.768319_pt1 | contig 16008 bp, 10 predicted proteins | sample MGYA00242133_ERZ509058 | MGnify/ENA primary metagenome ERZ509058 (study PRJEB26280, sample SAMEA2338751) | human gut metagenome | biome: human gut; feature: human-associated habitat; material: faeces...
AAGGGCGTGGGAATATATGTTTTGTGCAACTTTTATTTTTCAAACACGCTCTAGTTAATAATTTTTGTTTTCTCATTAAATTTGTAGTCTCCCTTCTTTTCTTGTATACTTTTAGAAACTGATTATGAAATCAAACATAAAAAGTTCCAAAAGGACATATTTGATAAGAAAATAAATATATAAAAATCTGTGCACTGATTTTTAAGGCAAAAAATTAGAGAACTCTCCCTAGCGCGCATACGGAGTGCGTTAGTGGAGGGTCCCCTACCAGGTTTTCATGCATGAATATCTAATAAAAAGATATTAAGCACCGAAAATTCAATTCAAATCTTGTAAGTCTGAGATAGAAAATATATCTCGCAATTAGAGAATACTATATAAAATTAGTTGTGTCAAACGAAAAATGTCAAATGAAAAAAGTTCTCAAAAAAGGGAATGATTAAATACTAATTTGAGGAAGAATAAGAGGATTGTCCAGAAGTCTATGGCTTTCCAGGAAATCAAATTCCAAGAAACTGACATTTATATAAGGAGTTCTATTTCTTTTGCCGGTATCCCTTGCTATTTTCTTATGGTGAAATAGTTCTTTGATTAAAAGTCAGAATCTTCTGGAGAATCCCCTTCTCTTTCCAATATAAATCATCAATTTGCTATTTGTTATCAAAACCAGACAGCCACTGAAATAAAATTTTATGCTGAATTATAAGAAGACTAGCTACAATTCAGCACAATATCTTCTATATAAAGCGGCATCTGTGTCCTCAGCAAATTAGTATTTTGTCTTCACAGTTTTTATTGCAGACCATTTTGATGTAGCTGTCTGATATCCGGCTTTTGTATATACAGCGCGGATGCGGACTTTATATCTTGTTTTCTTTTTCAGTTTCTTAAGCTGAGTAGATGTGATCTTAGCCTTGGAAACTTTAATTGTTTTTGTATCTTTTTTGTTACCGAATCCTTTTGTTGTGTACTGGATTTCATAACCGGTAGCCTTCTTAACTTTTTTCCATGTAACTTTTGCTTTGTTCTTTGTTGTTTTTCCAACTTTAAGAACAGGTTTGGAAAGTTTTACGTTTGATTTCTTTAATGCTGGTTTAGTAGCAGGTTTTTTAGTTGTTGTTGTGTCTGGGTTAGAAGGCGTTGCAGGTTTAGAAGGAGTAACAGCTTTTTCTTTTAAGCCTGAAAGAGCTTCTGTAAGTTTTGTGTTTGCAGCATCAACAATTGCCTGTGTGTTAGCGGATTTTGCTTCTTTTGCTTCTGTTAAAGCAGTCTGAAGTGCTTTCCAGGTTTCAGCAGTATATTTGCTGCTATCAAGTGCTTCTGCTTTTTTGATGGAAGCTTCAAGGATAGAAGTATTCAGCTGTACAGTTCCAGATACAGATGGGTAACCGGTTGATGTAAGCTCTATTGTGTAAGAAGCAGATTTGTCTGCAAATACAGGTGTGGAAGAACCATCTTTACCTTTAATTGCTGCATTGAAGTTAATGTTTCCGTCTGCATCAAATAAATCAGTAGCTTTAATTCCGCCTTTTCCTGTTTTTTCTACCCCATTAATTTTAATAGATGTAATATTATTTACATATTTTTTAAAGTTGACACCGGAAGGAAGAGTAACCTGATTATTTTTATTAATGGAGATATCTCCAGTCTTGTAGCCAGATTCTAATGTGAAGGAGGCTACAATATCAGAGTAAGTATCATCTGTAAATACCATAGAATAGGAACCCACACCAGTATTATCTGTAGCTTTTATCGTCAGAGTATTGTTTGCGTATGTATAATCTGTACCTTCTGTCAGGACAGTTTTTCCCATACTTACGCTGCTTAAAGTATAATTAGAACCAGAAGGAACAGCAGCAGTATCAACAGAAACGGTTGCACCATCTTTAAAGTTATCGTTGGCGGTAGCTTTAATGCTGTCAGAACCAGCTAAAGTTTTACATTTTAAGGCAGTGTTGATCACAATATCAGCACCGTCTTTTACAAGATAAGTAACTTTTTTAATTGTTTTACCCTGTAAAGCTTCATGACGCTTATAATCAATTGTGTTTCCGTGTTTTTCTTTAAATCCATCTGTTACAGCAAAGGAGAATTTTCCTCCGCCATAGATGTTTTCCAGATGTTCCATACCATATTTAGTACCATCTTCGTCTTCAACAATGATACCAAGTAAGGACTTTTTAGCATCTAAATTAGAAAGAGGGCTGTTTTCAGAAGTTACAGGATCTACTTCATATTGTCCGTAGGAAGACTGTGTTTTGATAGTAAGTGTATCAGAAGTATCTTCGATAACCTCAGATTTCATAGCTGTCAAAGTACCATCACCATTTAAGATTTTATATTCAGATGGTGTCGTATCAGATAACTTCATAGAACTAATAATTTCTAATAATTTATTGCTGCATTCTTTATTATCGGAAATAGCCTTTTTCGCATTTTCATATAATGAAGTTGGAACAGCGATATTTACGTCTTTCATACCGATAATAGAGCCACCCTGTCCGTTTGCATTATCTTCTGAATACGTACTGGAGAAGTAATTTTTGTATTTATTAGTTGTAGCACTACTTACTGCATCATACATACCACTTTCGCGATAAGAAGCTGCTTTATCAGAAGTGAGGTCTAAAGTAGTATCCTCTTTTACATCTTTTAATTCTCCGTAATAGAAATCTGCATAAGAAAGATTCGCTGTTCCGTATACATATTTATCAAGAGCATTTTTAGCGTCTGTAAGATGTTTGATTGCCTCATCAACCTCTGCCTGATTAGGAGCCTCTTTTGCTAAAATGTCTTTTGCTTCTTTTAATTCTGTTTCGAAGCTATTCCAGCTCTTTTCTGTATAATCCGATGGGTTTAATCCTTCAACAGAAGAAACAAGTTTGTTTAACTCAGTTGTATCGCCAGCATTTGTGTCAGGTTTTACAATGTTTGCATCAGTAGCTTCAAAGTTATATGTAGAATCAGCGTATCCAAGAGCATAAATGGTTAAGCTCCAGTAGCCAGTTCCGTCATATCCTTTTGGAAGCTGGCAGCGAATAGAATTTGTAAGACCTAACTGGATTCCCATACTTTTATGCATCCAGTTATCAGCAGCAAACTTTGTTCCGTAAGTGGCAAGTGCCTTAGAACGTGTGCTGTCATTTCCATAGTAGGTCCATTTTACAGCCTGCATATTAGCGCCAAGATCGCCGTAATTTTTTGTGAAATCTACACGAAGAAATTCACCGTAGCTATCGCTTGCATCCTTTACAGTTGCTCCCATATTGTTTAAATCAGCAGTTTTAAGAGTCTTATCTTTAATACCAGAAGAAGAGCCGTTACTTCTTTGGGTAAATGTGAAGGAACCATCACTCTGCTTTTCGGCAGTCTTTAGGCCATTGGTATCCTTATCAACAGATGCAGTAACATTATAATCCTGCAGATTCTTTTCTCCATAGCCACCAATTAAGGTACCGTTATTTTCTACAACGGAATACTTTTCTTTAAAGCTGGCATAGTCAGAAGATTTTACTTTGACAGGAACATATTTTAATCCAAGAACATCATATTCTGTCATAGTCTGTGTAGTGCCATCGGTTAAGGTGAGAGTACCTCTGTTCCATCCGGCACTGGTACCATCTGTAAAGTAGACAGTTTTTCCATCACTGCTCCAATGGGAAACACTATATTCTCCTTCAGCAGTTTTAATAACTGCAGTACACTGATAACTTCCGCGGTGAAGTCCGTGATTAGTGGTAGCTCTTGTTACTGCATCAAAGGCACCTTTATCTTTTTCATCGTGTGAATCAGCTGTATCAGAAGACGTGGTATCACCTGCTGCCATAACTCCTTCAGCCTTCCAATATTCAGCCCATGTCAGGCCTGCATAGCAGTAAACGTAGTCATCACTATTTTCTGCTGTCTGTGTCTGTACTGTAGATACACTTGCTGCTTTTACAACTGCTGGAGTAATACTGGAAAATACAGTAGTACAAGTCATTGCAAGAGCAAGAGTACCTGCTACAAGTAATTTGTTTCTCATAAGTTCCTCCTTATATTATAATTGGTATTTAAGTTAGCTTATTCTAACGAAAATATAATAATATACTATTATTAGCTGTGTCAAACTGTATATATATTAATGAAAAAAGTTCTCATTTTCTTATAAAAAAATTGCATTGTCAGAATATTTTCTATATAATGTATGAAGTTAGAAAGAACTAATGAAAGTAAGTTTCAAGATAATGGAGGATTGTTGTGATAAATTTTAGAAAAAAAGCAGTTGCGATGTTACTGGCCACTGTGTTCACTGCAGGAATGCTTTCCGGATGTGGAACATCAGTAGATACAGAGAAAAGTAAGAATGATAGTAGAAAGGCTGTGGAGCAGACAACACAGGCAGAAGCGGATACAAATAGTAAGACTCAAAATGAAGAGGACAAATCAGAATCAAGAGATATTTTTGCGATGGATACGTATATGACTTTAACGGCTTACGGAAAGAATGCTAAGAAAGCGTTGGACGAGGCGGTTGATGAGATTAACAATATTGAACAGCTTGTTTCTACGGGGATTGACAGCAGTGAAGTTTCGCAGATTAATAAGAATGGAAAAGGTTCGGTATCAGAAACAACAGGATATCTGATTAAGCGCTCAAAAGAGATTTATGACAGCACGAATGGAGTGTTTGACATTACGATTTACCCGATTATGCAGGCGTGGGGGTTCCCGACGGAGAACTATCGTGTTCCCGGAAAGAAAGAGCTGAAGAAGTTAAGGGGACTGATGGGAGCAGATCACGTTTTATATGATGAGAAAAAACAGGAGGTCACTTTAAATAAGGAAGGAATGAAGATTGACCTTGGTGGAATTGCGAAAGGATATACTTCTTCAAAAGTAATGGATATTTTTAAAGAAAATGGGATTTCTAGTGCAGTGATCAGTCTTGGCGGTAATGTGCAGACACTAAACGGAAAGCCAGATGGTTCTGACTGGAGAGTGGCAGTTGAGAATCCGGCAGATACGGGAAGTTATATTGGAGTGCTTTCTATAAAGGATAAGGCAGTGATTACTTCTGGGGGATATGAGCGTTATTTTAAGCAGGATGGAAAAACATATCATCATATTATTGATCCGGCTAATGGATATCCGGCAAATAATGGTCTGACTTCTGTTACGATCGTATCAGATGACGGAACACTTGCAGACGGTTTGTCCACATCATTATTCATTATGGGACCGGAAAAAGCACAGAAATACTGGAAAGAACACAGTGATGAGTTTGACACGATTCTTGTAAAAGATGACGGAAGCATTCTAGTTTCAGAGGGACTCGCAGAGTATTTTACCAGTGAGTCTGATTTTACGATAATAAAAAAATAATGATACAAAAAATTTCTCATAAAATCAAGTACAAAAAGATTTCGAGAATATAAGAATACAAGAGTACAGGAATACAAGAATACATTCAAAAAGAAAGGGAGATATGATGAGAGAAAAGTGGAAAAAATATGTTGAAAAATTTAAAAGTCTTGGTGATAAGGTTTCAGGTGTGAAAGGAATTACAGCGATAATTCCGGCGGTTTGCCTGGCGGTTCTTATGGTGACAGTACTTACCGGATACAAAACCCCACAGGCAAAAAAGTATGAAGCTTCAGAGACAGAAGACATCAGTCAGATTAAGGAAGCGCTTGCGAAGGAAAGTACAGCAGCAATGGCAGAAACAACGAAAAAGAATACAACAAAGAAGGGGGCTATTGATGTAAAAGATGGAACGTATAAAGGTTCTGCAAACGGATATGGCGGAAAAGTTACAGTAAATGTTACTGTAAGTAAAAAGACAATGACGGCGATTGATATTGTCAGTGCTCCAGGTGAGACGGATTCTTTCTTTCAGCGTGCAAAAGGGGTTATTGATGAGATGCTTACGGCACAGAGTACAGATGTAGATGTCGTGTCCGGAGCAACATACAGTTCAAATGGAATTATCGGTGCGGTGAAAAATGCACTTTTTGGAACGGAGTCTAATAATGCGACAGCAGCGAACGCAGGTAATGCAGCTGGTTCGGCTCCGAGTGTTTCTAAAGTGAGTGAGTCTGGAACATGGAAAGATGGAACTTACACTGGATCCGGTAAAGGATTTGGTGGAACTATTTCTGTAAAAGTAACAGTAAAAGATGGAAAAATCAGCGCGATTGATGTAACAAGCGCATCAGGAGAAACTGCTTCCTATTTTAGTAAGGCAAAAGGAATTATCCCAAAGATGATCAGCGGACAGACTACAAATGTGGATGCGGCATCTGGAGCAACCTATAGTTCCAATGGAATTATTACCGCAGTAAGAAATGCTCTTTCAAAGGCGGAAACAGGGAAAAGCAGTACGAAAAAGAAAAAGAAGAAAAACAAAAAAAATAAGAAAAAAAACAGTGGTTCTAACAGCAATAATAACAATAATAATATTGCAGCACCGGCAGAAGAGTATGAAGATGGCACTTATACTGGAAGTGCGGCCTGTTCGGGAGAGCAGTTTAAGGAATATAGTGTAACGGCAAATGTAACGATTAAAAATGGAAAGATTTCTGCGGTGGAGATTTCTTCTACAGCAAAAGGAACCAACCTGAAACAGTTTATGAGCAGAGATGAGATTAAGAATCTTCCATCACTTATTGTCTCTAAAAACGGAACAAGCGGAGTAGATGCTGTCAGTGGAGCAACGTACAGTTCCCATGCTATTTTTAATGCGGTAAATGATGCTTTATCAAAGGCGAAGAAAAACAGTTCTTCTACGGAAAAGAAAGAAGAGACAACAACGGAGAAGAAGGAAGAGACGACAACAGAAAAGAAAGAGGAAACGACCACAGAAAAAAAAGAAGAGACAACGACAGAAAAGAAAGAGGAAACGACTACAGAGAAAAAAGAAGAAACAACAGAAAATCCAGACGAAGGGAAAAACTACAAAAATGGAACATACAAAGTAAGCGTAAGCTGCGAGCCGGATGAAGATGAGGATTTTGATCCGTATACGATTTCCATGGATATCACAATTAAAAAAGATAAAATTACAGAAATTTCTAATATTACCGCGAATACAAATTCAACGAATAAAGCATATACAAACGATGCAAAGAAAGGAATGGTTTCTAAAATTGTAGCAAATGGAAATGCAGATGGTGTAAATACTGTATCAGGAGCCACCTGTTCTTCTAAAGCAATTAAAGATGCATGCCAAAAAGCATTTAATACAGCAAAGAAGTAATTTTGAAAAGAGAAGCTTTTGCGTTTATTTAAGAAAAAGTTATTTGAATATTTAAAATAGTAAGAAAATTTATAAAAGATAGTAGAAAACATTTTAGAAGGGACAACGAATGAAATACAAAAACTTTTTAATCCGTTTATTTGATCTTATTCTCGTTCTGGGGCTTTTAGCAGGATATCAGGCTGTGATTTACAGTCGTGATAAAGAAGCCACAATTGCAGAATTAAAAAGCCAGGTAAATCAGCTTCAAGGAGAAAAAGAGGATATTCTTGAAGCAGCAAAAAATTCCGGAAAGCTGGGGGCAGATGGTGCATCTGCCGGTCAGGCTGAAACGTATAAAGATGGAAACTATACTGGAAGTTCGCAGGGATTTGGAGGAGAAATCAAAGTAAAAGTAACGGTATCCGGGAAGAAGATCAGTGCGATAGACATTATAGAAGCAAGTGGAGAAGATGAAGCTTATTTATCAATGGCAAAAGATATTGTGAAGACAATACTTGATAAGCAGACGACAGATGTTGATACAATAAGCGGAGCAACCTATTCATCTACAGGAATAAAGAATGCAGTAGGACAGGCATTAGAAGGAGCAGCTAAATAATGAAGAAAAAGAAAAAAATATCGGTGCAGACAATCATAGAAGTGATGATACGGGCAGTATTTTTTATTATCTATCCAGCGTTATTTTCCACTGCATTTACCGGAATAAAATTAATTGTAGAACAAATTACACAGCGTGCAAGTCTGCAGTGGAATTCCTTTGTACAGACACTTGTTGTATTGCTGGTCTTTACCATTGTATTTGGACGATTTTTCTGTGGTTTTGCCTGTGCATTTGGAACATGGGGTGATTTCGTTTATTTTATTTCATCTATGATTCGCAAAAAAAGAAAAAAGAAACCGTTGAAATGTTTTTCAAAGGCGGGAAAGATACTTCGGTATTTAAAATATGCTGTACTGCTTGTTGTCCTGTTTCTTTGCATAAAAGGTTGCAGTAGTGCCGTTGCTGTACATAGTCCGTTCAGTGCATTTTCTCGTTTCCATCAGTTGAAGATGGCAGACAGCCTTATAGGAACAGGTCTCTTTTTATTGGTTACAGCAGGAATGGCATTGGAACCAAGATTTTTCTGTCGTTTCTTATGCCCAATGGGAGCAGTATTTTCCCTGATGCCGGTGTTACCATTTTCTGTAATCAAACGAAACAGAGAAAACTGTATTCCAAACTGTAAAGCGTGCAATTTAGTATGTCCGGCAAACCTTGAGATACCATCGGATAAAGAAGGGGATAATGCGACATCCGGTGAATGTTTCTCCTGTGGAAAATGTATCGGAAAATGTCCAAAGCAAAACACACATAATGGTTTTTTGGGAAAGCTATGGTTACCAATGCTTGTAGGAAAGGCTGTGATATTATTCGTGATATTTAGAATATTGTATTAAAAACTTTTCCAGATTTTGTCTATCAGATAAATTACTATATCAAAAAAACTTTTTCGTGTTATAATGGACAGTAATCTGTGTATAAAATTCAGTTTTGCCGTCCCAGCAGGAAAGGAGCATTTTTTGAATAAAGCGAATTTGATTATAGAAGAAGTGAATAAAGTAATTATTGGTAAAGAAAAGGTCATCCGTAAGGTGTGGATGACGATTCTCTCTGGTGGACATGTTTTGCTTGAGGATGTACCTGGTGTGGGAAAGACAACGATGGCGCTGGCTTTTTCAAAGGCTTTGGGACTTTCTTATCGAAGAATACAGTTTACACCGGACGTCATGCCATCGGATGTGGTCGGTTTCTACTATTATAATAAGGAAAATGGAAAGTTTGAATACCGTCAGGGAGCAGTTATGACGAACCTTCTGCTGGCAGATGAAATTAACCGTACTTCAAGTAGAACGCAGTCAGCACTTTTGGAGGTTATGGAAGAAGGACAGGTAACGGTAGATGGTGTGACAAGAAATATACAGGAACCATTTTTTGTTATTGCAACGCAAAATCCGCTTGGTTCTGCGGGTACGCAGATGCTTCCGGAGTCGCAGATGGATCGTTTTATGGTTCTTTTATCTATGGGATACCCAACAATAAAGGAAGAAATGATTCTGATGAGTCAGAGAAAGGTGAGTGATCCATTAGATGATGTGAATGAGGTTATCTCAAAAGAAGAATTACTTTCTATGCAAAAGGAAGTGAATGAGATTAAGGTTTCTTCTTTAATCTATCAGTATATTGCAATGCTTTCTGATGCGACACGAAGACATGATATGATTCAGCTGGGTGTCAGCCCAAGAGGATCTCTGGCCTTGTGCAGAATGGCAAAAGCGAGTGCATTTTTGGCTGGCAGAGATTATGTTGTGCCGGAAGATGTTCAGGATGTTGTAAAAGATGTTTTCCGTCATCGTCTGGTATTAAAGTCAAGAGCAAGGTTATCGAGGAAAGATGTGGATAAGATTATGGATGAAATTTGTGCCACTGTACATGTGCCAGATCGAAGAGCGGCAGGAGGAAGAAGATGACCCGAAAAAGATTATGGATGAATCGAATTAGCGGGATTGTCTGTCTGTTACTGTGGATTGCGTTAGTCATTTTTCTTTCTGGAACAACAGGGAAGATTGCCGGGATGGCATTAGGAATTATGTTGCTGGTGGCTGTCATTTATAATCTTTATCTTCCAAAAGAAGTTTCTACTCATCTGATTATTCCTGCCTATGCGCAAAAGGAAGAAAAAATTACCGGACGACTTTGTATCAGCAATACAGGAGTGTTCCCTGTTTTATCTGGGAAAGTTTTTTTACAGGTAAAGAAGACGATTAGTGGGGAACAGGAAATATTTTCTATGAATATCAGGGCAGCGGGACGAAAAAATGGTGCGGCTGCTTTTGTTATAGATTCGGAATATATGGGATTTTTGGAAATCACGATTTTGCGGGTGGAACTGTACAGCTTTTTTGGATGTATGAAAAAGGTAACATATGTAAATCAGGAGAAGGTGGTAATGATTCTGCCACAAACAACGGAACTGCATTTTCCAGTACAAAACAGCGGAGCTGCCTGTTCTTTTTTTGATGAGGAACAAAGTGGTAAAAAGGGAAATGGTCCGGGGGAATATTTTGGAATCCGTCCGTATGTTGATGGAGATTCCATGAAGTTAATTCACTGGAAGCTAACAGGAAAAACAGATGAATATATGGTAAAAGAAGTGGAAGTTCCTATGATGCGGATGCCACTTATTTTTCTCGAAACAAGGGTAGAAAAGCTGGATGCTGCTATGATTGACGGGTTGTTAGAAGCATTTTTTTCTATTTCACAGCATATGGCACAGGAAGGACAGAAGCATTGTCTTTGTTGGTGGGATAAAAAGACCGATGGATGGAATTTTTACAATGTGGCAAATGCAATGCAGTTGGAAGAAGTGTATGCCCATGTATTTCAAAGTATGTTTTTTTCTCAGGGGAATGCAACGATAGATTCTTTTGAAAAAGAAAGAAAAGAACAGTTTTCAGAAGTGATTTATATTACAGAGTATTGGAACGAGAAACAGGCAGTTTTCGATGACTGGAACCTGACTTTATTATTAGAACGACGGGAAGCAAGAAAAGAAGAAGGGGAAGCGTTAGTACCGTATATTTTTTCGGCAGAAACCATGGGAGAGGATATTGATCGGATTTTGACAGCGTACAGGAGTGTAGATTATGGAGCATAAAAACTCATTTCACATTAAAAAATTGAATCATCAGAGTGGATTTGGCTGGGCAGAAATGATGCGGGCCGGGTATGTGTGGCTTGCTGCGCTGTTATGTTTTATCTGGTATGCTGCCGATCGTTTTGAAATGGATACAGCAGGTGTTGCTCTTTTTATCGGGGCAGCCTTTTTTATATTATTGTATTTCGTTGGGATATCTGTTGGAAAAGGTTTTACGGTTTTTATAAGCGGTTTGTATTTTTTTGTTCCATTTTTCATTCTTTCTATGGAGAATATTCGAAGAGCTTTATTGATTTTCTCCCGAACAGTCTTTGATTATCTGGCAGATTATGGACAGAGCAAAAATATTTTTCATCGTATAATTCAAAATACATCGGTAGATATGCAGACAGGAAATGTGGAGTTTTTTCCATTTGTTGTCGGAATATTGGGGATAACTTTGTGGCTTATTCTTTTTATGGCATTGTTGTGGAAAGTCCAGCCTTGTATTTTATTTTTTGTAGTAGCGTTCTGCTTCGCTTTTCCATTTTTTGTATGGGGAGTCCGGCCAGAATTGTTTGCAGTGTTAAGCTTTCTCATTTTTTGTTTCTTTTTCTTTGCTCCGTCTTTTTGGGGAGGGGTACTTGGAACTTCAATTCTTATTATTTTGCTTTTTTTAGGAACTTTCTCAGGAATGACAAATACCGGACAGATGTCGGCAATTCAAAAGAAGTGGAATAAAGAACGATATAAAGAGGATGTATCTGTTCTTCCGGAAGGTCAGCTTACAAAGGCAAAGAAGATGAAGCGGACAGGTGAAGAGGCTCTTAAAGTAAATATTTATAAGAAAAACAGTTATTATCTGAAAGGATTTGTTGGAACAACTTATGAGAATAATTGTTGGAAAGCAAGTACAAATAACTGGAATATTTTTGGCTCAGACAGGAGTATGCTTGCAGCTTCTGACCGGGAGGCATACGAATCTTTATTATGGCTTCATAATAAAGAATTTTACGGAAATACAGTAATGTATCATTTTGTAAGGCAGAAAAAGCTTTCGGAAGGGAAAACAGATCCGTCTCTTTACAGTTTATCTGTAAAAAATGTAGGGGCGAATCGAAAGTATCTTTATCTTCCTTATGAGAGTGCTGTTTTACCAACAATATATGAAGAAGAAGGGACGGCAGCGATTAATAAAACAGAGAATATATTCGCTTCTGGAATAAAAGGAGCAGGAGAATATTCTTTTAAAGCAATGGAAACAATGGCTGGAAAGTTGAAATCGTCTACCAATATTAAGACGGAGGATAAGAATCTTTCCTCAAAAAAAATGACGGAAAGCTATAAAGAATATGTAAATGCAACATGTCTTTTCTTAAATAAAGAAACAAAAACATTGATTTCTTCTGCAACAGAAGGGAGTCTTCAAAGTAATCTATCGGTATTAGCAATTATAAACCGGGTAAAAAGCTTCATGAAAACATCGATTACCTATAATGAAAATCCAGGAAGTATCCCGGAAGATGAAGACTTTGCCCAATGGTTTTTTGAAGATAAAAAAACAGGATACGATGTGCAGTATGCGGCGGCAGCAGTAATGATGTTTCGTTATTATGGAATTCCATCCCGTTATGTGGAAGGATACCTTCTTACACCGGAAACGGTAAAAGAGGCAGGAACGGCAGAGACGGTGACTGTTTCACAAAAATACGCGCATGCATGGCCGGAAATTTATCTGGATGGAATGGGATGGATTCCGGTAGAAGTTACTCCCAAATATGAAAACATTATGGGAACACCGTATTATGAGACACAGGAAACTGCGGTAAGTAATTCAAGTTCGTCAGATCAATCTTTAGAAAATGACGATAAGAAGAAACAAGAAAAACAGCAGGAACAAAAAACACAGGAAAAAGAACAGACAACAGAAAAGAAATCAGAAAAGAAAACAGTAGAAACACCGCAACAGATTCCGCAGGATCGATCAAAGCAAAGTAAAGGTGGAAGAACCGTTCATAAAATCCTGTATATTCTATGTTTCTTTATTTTCATAGCAGGTCTTTTGCTTTTTGTATTTAGAAAACGACTGCAAAAAGTATACCGAAATTATAAAACAGATAAACTTTTAAAACAGCAAAAGTATAGTCAGGCAGTTATGTTCTGGTACGATATTTTGTGTAAAACAATATATGGAAAAGAAAAAATAAAAGATAATCGTGTAAGAACCTTTGAAAAAAGACTTCGTACCTTTGACAGAGAAATGGAACCGAAAAAGTTACATCTTTGTATGAGGATTCGCCAGAAAGCGGTGTATTCACCAGAAGGAATCACTAGAAAAGAAGCAGAAGCTGCAGTACATTTTCTGAAAAAAGAGTGTGAAAAACTGAAATAAAGGTATTTTAAGTTTCGTTTCTATTGACAGGGAAAACTATAGCGATTAGAATATTTTCATAATTAGATTTAAATTAAGCGAGGAAAAAATATGTGGTTAGCAGATAACTGGAAAGAATATGAAGTTATAGATTGCAGCGAAGGTGAAAAACTGGAACGCTGGGGCAAATACACCCTTCTTCGTCCAGACCCTCAGGTAATCTGGAATACAAAAAAAGAAGATAAACACTGGAAACATTTAAATGCACATTATCACAGAAGCAAAAAAGGTGGCGGAGAGTGGGAGTTTTTTGATCTTCCAAAGCAGTGGGATATTCATTATAGAAGTCTTACCTTCCATTTAAAACCATTCAGTTTTAAACATACAGGGCTTTTCCCAGAACAGGCAGTCAACTGGGACTGGTTTTCTGATAAGATTAAGAAGGCAGGCCGCCCAGTAAAAGTATTGAACTTATTTGCCTATACTGGTGGAGCAACACTTGCAGCCGCAGCTGCGGGAGCATCTGTAACTCATGTAGATGCCTCAAAAGGAATGGTTACCTGGGCAAAGGAGAATGCGGTTGCTTCTGGTCTTGGTGATGCACCGATTCGCTGGCTTGTAGATGACTGTGTGAAGTTCGTAGAAAGAGAAATCCGCCGTGGCAATCATTACGATGGAATTATTATGGATCCACCATCTTATGGACGTGGGCCAAAGGGAGAGATTTGGAAGATTGAGGAGAAGATTTATTCTTTAGTATGTCTTTGTGAAAAGCTTCTTTCCAAAGACCCGCTGTTCTTCTTAATTAATTCCTATACAACAGGATTACAGCCTGCCGTTCTTTCCTATATGTTAGGAACAGCAGTTGCGAAAAAACATGGTGGAAAAGTCAGTGCAGATGAGGTTGGTCTTCCTGTCAGTGCAAATGGACTTGTTCTTCCATGCGGTGCTTCCGGACGATGGGAAAAGAAATAGATGGGAGATAGCATATGAGTGCTAAAAAGACAGCTTTTTATGGAATGTTTCTTGCGCTTGCTTTAGTAGCAGGATATATTGAACAGCTTATACCGATTAATCTTGGAATACCCGGAGTAAAGCTTGGACTTGCAAACATTGTTACGATGCTTCTTCTTTATATAGTAGGAGTCCCTGCAGCCTGCCTGATTTCCGTACTTAGAATCCTATTATCAGGATTCCTCTTTGGAAGCGGATTCGCAATGGTCTACAGTGCAGCAGGAGCGGCAATGAGTATGCTAGTTATGGCACTCTTAAAGAAAACAAAGAAGTTTTCTTCTGTAGGAGTAAGCGTAGCAGGCGGCATATTCCACAACGTAGGACAGATTATCGTTGCCATGATTGTATTGGAAACAAAGGCATTAGCCTACTATCTCCCAATTTTAATCCTTTCTGGACTCGTAGCCGGAATCTTAATCGGAATCTTAAGCGGGATATTAACAAAGAGATTAAATCCGATAATCAAGCAGCATTTTGTATAAACAGACGAAAACTCTAAACATCCTATTTTGACAGCTGCTTTATAGTCGCTGCGTGTTGAATGTTTGCTTTTGCGCTCGCATCCAGCACTTGCTCCGAAGCCGCATCTGCCAAAATAAGATGTTTAGAGTTTTCTGTTTATAGAAATACTGGAGAATAGTAGATGAAAGTACAAGTCCCCTTTCTTCTTCAGAGATAGAAATCGGATATGGAATATTGCCACTTTTGAGCAATACCGAATTTTTATCCTCTCTGGAATTTCTAAAAACAGAAACTAAGCTAATAGATATATGGCAGATGTGACTTTGGAGCAAGTTCATAATGCGGTTGAGTATTATGAGCGCAGTGATACGGAACAGCTGCCATATATCTATTAGCTTAGTTTCGTCTGTCAAATGACGAGATAAAGGAGGAAACACAAATGGAAATTACATACGATTACTATCGCATATTCTATTATGCGGCTAAATATAAAAGCTTTTCAAAGGCGGCAGAGATTTTGATGAGTAACCAGCCGAATATCACGCATTTTATGAATAATCTGGAGAATCAGCTTGGCTGCCGCCTTTTTATCCGTTCCAATCGTGGAGTAACTCTCACAAGAGAAGGCGAGAAGCTCTACAAACATGTAACAATCGCATACCAGCATTTTCAGATGGCAGAACTGGAGCTTGCGAATGATAAGAGTTTACAGAGCGGAATTATTACGGTAGGTGTAAGCGAGATTGCATTACATTTGCTGATTTTGCAGGTGATGGCAGACTTTAGAAAGGCATATCCGGGAATCCGTATCCGGCTTTCGAATCATTCTACGCCAGAGACCATTCAGGAAGTTAAAGATGGACTGGTAGATTTAGCAGTGGTATCTACACCGGCAGATATACCATCAACATTGAAATCTACTGCATTAATGGACTTTACAGATATTATGGTTGTAAGTAGTGCGCATAAGGAATTGTGCGAGGAGCCGATACATTTGGCCGAGATGCAGGACTATCCTCTTATCTGTCTTGGAAAAGGAACGAAGTCTTATGAATTTTTCAGTAATTTTTATCAGAGATTTGGTTTGAAGCTGAATCCGGATATTGAGGCGGGAACTATTCATCAGATTCTCCCGATGGTAGTATATGATTTGGGAATTGGATTTTTACCGGAAAATGTAGGGATAGAAGCCCTGGAAGATGGGAAAATAATAAAAGTACCCCTTATAGAGAAAATCCCACAAAGAC
>ENA-OROX01001863-OROX01001863.1-human-gut-metagenome-genome-assembly--contig:-NODE-1863-length-16001-cov-5.255111_pt1 | contig 16001 bp, 13 predicted proteins | sample MGYA00242133_ERZ509058 | MGnify/ENA primary metagenome ERZ509058 (study PRJEB26280, sample SAMEA2338751) | human gut metagenome | biome: human gut; feature: human-associated habitat; material: faeces...
CTTGGAGCACGGCGGCAGCAATCTTTGCGCCGCACTGGGGGCAGAATTTACTTGTCGGCGTCAGGGGAGCGCCGCACTGAGGACAAAAGTTTGCCATATGGATCCATCCTTTCTTAAAGGGAATTTATCAACAATGTCGCTGCCCTAAATCATAGCTTACAGAGGGAATCTCTGTCAATTCATGAGAAAAATGAGGTGCATTTTGTTTACACTGGAAACAAAAAGGCTCATCTTGAGACCCTTAACAGAAAAGGACGAAATAAATCTCAAACGGACCTTACAGGACGAAAAAGCCATGTACGCCTATGAAGGCGCCTTTACGGACGAAGAAGTAACGGCCTGGCTTACGCGCCAGTTGGCACGGTACGAAAAATGGGGCTTTGGCCTTTATGCCGTCATCCTTAAAGAAACGGGCGCTTTTATCGGTCAGTGCGGCCTCACCTACCAGCCTTGGCGGGGTGGGGAGGTCCTTGAAGTGGGCTACCTCTTTGAGCGGCTCTATTGGCATCATGGGTATGCCACGGAAGCAGCTCGGGCCTTTATGGATTATGCCTTTAATAATCTTGGAGCGGACGAAGTGTCGTCCCTCATCCGCGATACCAACGAAGCCTCCAAGAACGTTGCCCGCCGCAACGGCATGCATCCCGTGGATGAAGATGTGAAGGTGTATAAGAGGCTGAGGATGAGGCATGTGCGGTTTATGTGTTCGGCGCGATTTTTCTCCGAATAATGAGAAGAGAGCGTCAACAAAAGTCCGAGAAACATGGTTGAGGGCGAATTATTTCGGACCCGTTCCCCCGTCAGGGGGCGGTTTGGGTCCGGCGTTACGGTCTTTTAGCATCAAAGCACTTTCCGTCTTTCCCGCTTGACCGCCAGCACCATAGGTGTGAAATAGAAAAAGCTGAAGGCTCGTGATAGCTTGATGGCTTTTCTTGCCTTAGCCTACGGCTTCAACCTTTTTGAAAGAAGTGACATCCATGCTATATGCCTTTTCGGCCTTTTTGGCCTACTTCGTCAAAGGCCTCTGCGGATTTGCCAACACTCTGGTCTTTAGTTCCATTCTAAGTTTCTGGCAGGATAACATCTACATTACGCCCATTGACCTGCCTCTTAGTCTCATATCGAACCTGCTCCTCGTCTTTCATGATCACAAGGCTCTTTCCGTGAAAATCTGGGGCTCCGGGGCTTTTTTCATGATTCTTGGCATCATCCCTGGCACATTCTTTCTCAAGGCGGGTGATCCGGCTCTCATCAAGATTATCCTAGGCTTTCTTACCATGGGCCTTGCTCTTCAAATGCTTCTTAAGAAAAAATCCGCAGGCGGGGCAGGGAGCGCTCTTAGTCATGCGCTCATCGCTATCCTTGCAGGTTTTATCAGCGGCCTATTGGGCATCGGTGCCCTTATCAGCATCTATATGGCCCGTGTGACCAATTCCCTCGAAGCTTTTCGGGGCAATCTGTCGCTCCTTTTTATTATGACGAATCTTTTTCGATTTGCCATCTACATTCGGACGGGAATCCTGACGGCAGAAACTTTCAATATCTCCCTTACCTTGGTTCCTTTCATGCTGGCCGGGCTTTTGGGCGGCACCATGCTTTCATCCCGTCTAGGCGGGACGCTCGTCCGACGCGTCATCATTTTCTTCCTGCTTCTTTCCGGTGTCGCCCTTGTGGTGACAAATCTCCACATATAACTGCTTTTCCAGTGGTTTACCTGCAGCAGGACCCTTGAAAAGACCTGCCTCATTATCGACTAGCACAGAATATGACACCAGGCAGGCTAAAGGCATCATTACCTGTGCCGGCAGGGGAACAAAAATAATCCTTATGGGTGGTCCCCATCAGATTGACCGGCCCTTCCTTGATGAGCGCGTCAATGGCCTGAGCTATGCCTCGGGAAAAATGAAGGAAAGCCCCTCTTTGCTTCCAGATCATCATGCTGGAAAGCGAGCGTGAACGGTCAAAGCTGGCCATGGAAGTGATAAAAAGATTGTGAAGTAAAGGACGCCAGAGGCGGCTGGTTAAGACGGAAAAGGGTGGCTGCGAGTCTGCGGCTCTAGCGGTCAAGCAGTAAGGGGTAAAGTGGAAGGCGCAACGATAAGATGGCCGTCCTTGGCTGATGTCATCTGCGATGGCAGGATAAAAGACCGGGAGACTGTCAAACGAAAAATGGTAAACAATAAAAAGGGAGCACCTCTCCGAACGCGTGTCAATTGTTCGGAGCAGTGCTCTCGTTATCTTTTTTTAGGTCTTTTGCTTTCGAATCTTTCGCTTTGGTAAGGCGGTAAGTCCATCGCCGATTTCCTTTTTACTTTCCATTAAGCGTGGGCCGAGCCTTGTTCCAGAATCAGATCGTTTTGCGCAACCGCGTCAAAGAAGGCTTTGACGACATCGGGATCAAAATAGATCCCGGAAAGGTCACGAATCCTTGTTGGCGTGACAGCGCTCTGCCACTGCCAGTTATGGGTGCAGGGCTTGCAGCGCCGATCATAATAGTCACAGACGGCAATGATGCGGGCCCCCAAGGGAATGTTCACCCCTTTGAGGCGTTTGGGATAACCGCTGCCATCCCAATGTTCATGATGATGGAGGACCATCTTCATGATGTGACCAAAGCCCGGGATATTTTCCATCATACTGGCGCCGGCCAGGCAGTGACGCCGGTACGCAGCCCGTTCTTTGACGTTGAAATAGGGATATTTGGCAAGAATGGTGTTCGGTACGGAAACCATGCCGATGTCGTGAAGGAGTGCTGCGGTTTTGATAGCAGCCACTTCCGACAGGGGAAGCCCCATCTTGATTGCGGTGCAGACAGCGTAGTTGGCAACCTGCTGGCTGTGGAGGAAGAGTCCTTTGTTTTTATGCTCCAGAAGCTTCAAAAAGAAGGATACGAGAGCGCTGGTGTCTTCAGTTGTTGGAAACTCCAAAAATTGGGGTATCGTCAGCATAGTAAAACGACCTTTACATATAAAATAGAAAAATAGGGGAAAAATGCCCCACCTTTTTTTCTGCCAAAATCCTCTCGGGGCTTATAGTATACTATAAAAATTTGACATTGAAAACACTCTGAAAAAAATTCGTGAAAAATGAATAAAAATACTTGCGTTTCCTTAACTTCCTCATTATAATAAATAAATATACAATTCAGGTCTGTGGTTGAAAGTCGATGCCAGTTGCAGGCAAAACGATCCACGTAAGCAGCGGAATCCGCTGTGAGCACGGTGCAGCTTAGAAGTAAGACCTGCCGCAAAATGCGAGAGGAGCAGTAGTGGGGAGCCAGAACGCTTAGGAGCGAACCTTCCAGCAGGCGAGTGTGGGGGCGAAGACCAGGTCAGCTGAATTGTATATTTATAAATAAGATGAGGGGTTGAGACGGATGAAAAGTTGGGTGAAAAAATTGGCCTTAACAGGCATTCTTGCTGCAGTGGTTGTAACCAGCCTTTCTGGGTGTGGAAATTCCGGCAGTAAGGATGCGGCACAACAAAAGAAGGAACTCATTGTAGGCACGGAGCCTTCCTTTGCTCCTTTTGAATTCCCTGATGGGAAGGATGGGGAAATCACGGGCTTTGACATGGATCTTATCAAGGCCATGGCAAAGAAGATGGGCTATGAAAAAGTGACCATTAAGGGCATGGGCTTTGATGCCCTCTTCCCGGCCATGAATGCCGGCCAGATTGATGTAGCCATGGCAGGTATGTCCATTACGGAAGAGCGAAAAAAAACAGTTTCTCTTCACCGATCCCTACTATGAATCCGGTCTCATGACCATTGTTCGTAAGGATAATACGGTTATCCATTCCCTTGCTGATCTGAAAGGTAAACGCATTGGTGTCCAGCTAGGCACTACGGGCGCCCAGGAAGCCGAAAAGATTGAAGGTGCCAAGGTCACGAATTTTGACACGTCGGACCTTGCTTGCCTGGAACTTAAAAACGGCAATGTGGACGCCGTTATCAGTGACCTGCCGGTACTGGAGTATTTCCTTAAAAAGGGCGGCGCTTCCTACGCAAAGACCGTTGGAACCCCGAAAAAGGGTGATTTTTACGGAATCGCGGCACCTAAGGGGAAAAAGGAGCTCATTGATGGACTCAATAAAGCCCTCAAGGAACTGAAGGATTCCGGCGAGTATCAAAAGATCCATGACAAATGGTTTGGCGCAGAAACAAAATAAGATGGGAAAGAAAGGATGAAAACCATGAAAAAAAGTCTGAAGATGATGTGCCTCCTCGCAGCGCTTATTTTGGGTGTGGCTGGCTGCGGCGGCAATGCGGCCAAAGATGACAAAAAGGCAGCCGCGCCCCAAAAGAAGGAACTTGTCGTCGGGACGGCCCCTTCTTTTGCCCCCTTTGAGTTCCCCAGCGAAGAAGCGGATAAACCGACAGGGTTTGATATGGAACTCATAGAAGCCATTGGTAAGAAGATGGGCTATGAAAAAGTGACCATCAAGGGCATGGGCTTTGATGCCTTGATTCCTGCCATGAATGCCGGCAATATTGATGTAATCATTTCCGGTATGTCTATTACGGACGCACGGAAAAAACAGGTCCTTTTTACAGATCCCTATTATGAATCGGGACTGATGGTCATCGTCAAGAAAGACAACAATGAAATCAAGTCCTTTGATGATCTGAAAGGCAAACGCATCGGTGTCCAGCTAGGCACAACGGGCGCCCAGGAAGCTGAAAAGATTGAAGGCGCCAAAGTTACGAATTTTGATACGTCGGATCTTGCCTGCATCGAACTCAAAAATGGCAACGTTGATGCTGTCATCAGTGATCTGCCCGTGCTTCAGTACTTCCTGAAACAGAAAGGGTCCAGCTATGCCAAAGCCGTTGGCACGCCGAAAAAAGGCGACTTTTACGGCATTGCAGCTCCGAAGGACAAGAAAGACCTTGTGGACGGCATGAATAAAGCCCTGAAGGAACTGAAAGACTCCGGTGAATACAAGAAAATCTATACCAAATGGTTTGGTGAAATGAAATAAGTGAGAACGCCCCTGCCGAATAATCGGCAGGGGCGTTCTATGTGTATAGGAGGCTGTCAGGCTGAAAACTTATGGAAGGCAATCAATGAAAAACGTAAAGAACACCGATCTGAACACCTGTCAATCGTTCAGAGCGGTGCGCTCTTCTTATTAAGGCTTGATGCAGAATGAGCAAACCGTTGCCGCAGTTTTTTTGCTTTAGGGCGGCGAAAACCGATTCGCCTCACCAAGGTGATTTCGAAACGCTTCGTCATCTTTTCCCTTTCGTTTTTTTCCTTGACTCTTATCCCCCGGTCATAGACGCCGCAGCCTACGCCTTGCTGTTAGCTTAGGCTGCTTTTTTTAAAATCTCCCATTGTATAAAAATTCATTCAGATGTATAATGTCATATGCTTCTTAAAAATATCAAGTCTATCTGGAGGAACAGCCATGAAAAAACGTACCGTACTTGTTGGAATGTTAGCCGCTTTGACGATGTTTGCTGCTGGCTGCGGCGGTAAGGATGCAGCTAAGGAATCCAAGGTCCTTCGTGCAGGCACGGAACCGACCTTTGCCCCTTTTGAATTCCAGGAAAAGGATTCCAAGGATTTCACGGGCTTTGATATGGATCTGATCCGCGCCATTGGCAAGCAAATGGGCCGTGACGTGGAAATTAAGAATATGGGCTTTGATGCCCTGATTCCAGCCATCAATTCGGGCAATATCGATGTTGTAGCTTCTGGCATGAGCATTACGGAAGAACGTAAAAAAGCCGTGACTTTCTCCGATCCGTATTATACGTCCGGTCTTGCTATCATTGTCAGAAATGATGAAAACAACATCAAGAGCCTGAAGGACCTTGAAGGCAAAACGATTTCCGTCCAGATTGGGACGACGGGGGCCGATAAGGCCGCTTCCGTACCGGGCGCCAAGGTCAAGACCTTCAACACGAATGCGGAAGTCTTCCTTGAACTCAACAATAAGAATGCCGATGCGGTCATCATTGACCGTCCTGTTGGGGCTTACTTCCTGACGAAGGAAGGCAAGGGCCAGGATAAGATTGTCGGTGAAACGATGGATGCTGAACCGTATGGATTTGCCGTCAAGAAGGACAGCAAACTGGCTGGCGAAATCAATAAAGCCCTGGGCGAACTAAAGAAAAACGGCGAATACGATAAGATTTACAAGAAATGGTTCGGCGAAGCGCCAAAAGAAAAATAATGGCAGAGTAAGGATTGGTGGGTATGGATCTAGAAATTATTACGTCGTCCTTTCCCCTGCTTTTGGCAGGGGCGGGCGTAACCATTGAAATTACAGCACTGAGCGTTGGTTTTGGCATGGCCATCGGAATTGTCATTTCCCTCATCCGCATGACGGGTATCCGCCTCCTGCGGATCTTGGGCAATGTATATGTCGATTTCCTACGCGGGACGCCGCTTCTTGTGCAGATCTTCCTTGTTTACTTTGCCTTGCCGGCACTCATCCATCATCAGGTGGATGCCTTTTTTGCTGCGGTCTTTGCGTGCTCCATCAACAGTGGGGCGTATGTTGCGGAAATTTTCCGCGGAGGCATTGAATCCATTGACAGAGGGCAGATGGAAGCGGGCCGCAGTTTGGGCATGAACTGGTGGCAGACCATGCGGTTTGTCATCCTGCCCCAGGCCTTTAAGCGGATCATTCCGCCCCTTGGCAATGAATTCATCGCCATGCTGAAGGATTCGTCCTTGGTCTCCGTCATTGGTTTTGAGGAACTGACCCGCCGCGGCCAGCTCATTATTGCCAGGACCTATGCCTCTTTTGAAATCTGGCTGTCCGTCGCGTTTATCTACCTCATTATGACATTTGCTGTGGCTCGTCTCGTAGGGCTTCTGGAAAGGCGGTATAAGAAAAATGAAAAATGATCTCATCAAGATTACCGGCCTTCGGAAAAGCTATGGCAAGAACGAGGTCCTAAAGGGCATCGACATCAATATCAAGGAAGAGGAAGTGGTCGTTGTCATCGGCCCTTCAGGCGGCGGCAAGAGTACATTCCTGCGCTGCATCAACTATCTGGAAGTGCCTACAGGCGGCGAAATTGTCTTTGATGGCATTCCTCTTAATGGCGAGGCTAACATCAACGAAGTCCGCAAGGAAATCGGCATGGTTTTCCAGCGCTTCAATCTTTTCCCGCATATGACGGTCATGGAAAACTTGATCCTTGCGCCGATGAAGGTGCGCCACGCCTCGCGGGAAGAAGCGATGGAAAAGGCCGAGATGTATCTTAAAAAGGTTGGGCTCCTTGACAAGGCCGCTGCTTATCCTGATTCTCTATCCGGCGGTCAGCAGCAGCGCGTTGCCATTGCCCGTGCACTTTGCATGAACCCCAAAGCCATGCTCTTTGATGAACCGACAAGCGCCCTTGACCCGGAAATGATCAAGGAAGTCTTGGACGTCATGAAAGACCTTGCTGAAGGAGGGATGACCATGGTTGTTGTGACCCATGAAATGGGCTTTGCCCGGGAAGTGGGGGACCGCGTGATTTTCCTTGACCAAGGCGTCATCCAGGAAGAAGCGGATCCACAGGAATTTTTCTCCCATCCAAAAAGCGAAAGGGCGCAGCTCTTTTTGTCAAAAATCCTGTAAGGAAACAAATCCAGCCGGCCAACAATTAAAAAAGGTTTCAGTTATTACTGGGGAAGCCCGATGGAATCGGAGCTTCCTCTTTGTTACATTTTTAGAAAATTTTTCAAGATTTTTAGAGGAATTTCGCTTCATTTGTAGAAATAGGATAATAAGAACGAACAGGAAATATCCTGTGAGTTAGGAGGTAATCATTATGACAGTTAGAGTTCGTGGTAAGAATCTTGAAGTAACGCCTGCATTGAAAGATTATGTGGAAAAAAAGGTTGAAACCATTACGAAGCAGTTCAAGACCGTTGGTGAAATCACGGCCGTCATGAGAATTGAACGCAATAAGCACATTGTGGAAATTACGGTTCCTGCAAGCGGCATCGTTCTCCGCGCCCAGGAAGGCAGCGAAAACATGTATGCTTCCATTGATAACTGTGTGGAAAAGATTGAGCGCCAGATCCATAAATATAAAACCCGTCTCATGAAGCGGAAATACAACAATTTCCGTGATGCCGCGGTTCCGCCGGTTTCTGGTGATGTTGAAGAGGCCTCGGCTGACGGCGAATTCAAGGTCGCTCGCACCAAGACCTATGCGATGCGCCCCATGAATGTGCAGGAAGCCATCATGCAGATGAACATGCTGAACCACGACTTCTTCGTCTTCTTCAATGACGAAACGGAATCCATGGCCGTTGTGTACCGCCGTAAAGCCGGTGACTATGGTCTCATCAATCCGGAACTTGTCTAATCAAAAAACATGCCGCCTTCGGGCGGCATGTTTTTTTTTAGGAGCTGTTTTAACTAGCCCAAAAATCGGGCTGGATTGATGAAGAAGGGGCGCCTCACATCCGCTGCCAAATCTGAGAAATCATAAACTGGATCCACGCTGATGCCCGGTTTAGGGCTCTGGAATTGTATTTGACTTTTATAAGAAGACAATCTTTTTGAAATATAGAAATCACAATAGCGGCAAGATCGTCCCGCTTTCGTGTTTTCCTTTTGTACTCGATGTGCGGCATCAATCCGACTTACCAAGACGATTTGCAATCATTTTGTCATGTTTTTGCCTTCCGGTCTTTTATTCCATTTGCTTTTTACAAATTCCGATCAGATGGTTCCCGTTGCGAAGAGCTCATGTTTTCATCGACGACGTAAGTTACTTGTCTAATGCGGTTGGTTAAAGCCTTCGCGTTTTCTTTCAATTCCTTTTTTTGAATAGGGGACTCAGGCAAATCATGCTTCCTCTAAAGAAAACGAAATAATACCAAGACGGGCTCGCCCAAGGACTCCACTTTTTCGGACGATTTAGGAATGAAAATGCAGTACGCGATTTCTTACGAATCGGCATGCTCCCGTTGCAATCGAACGAATCTTTCTCAAGCAATGGGAGCGCGTCACTGCATCAAATTGGCACGATTTGCACACCGAGTAAAAAGGGGAGGGGGGCTTTGGTGTCGGCTCGACCTTTAGTTTCCCTCACGGTCTTTAAGAACCACAGCATCAAAGCTAGAGCGTTAGTTTTTTTTTACTCGACAGCCGCAGCCTTGCATGCAGGACAGCCATTCGGCCAATAGACAGCTTGAACGCGGCTTTCTATGTACCCACTCGGCGTAATTTGCAGACCCAGCAAAAAAATAAAAAGTTCTCTCTTTTGACACGCTTTTTGCGTGCCTTTCTTTGACTTTCCTATATGCATTTGATAAAATGAAACGATGAATAAATAGGCTATCTATGCGTCCATGAGGAGTGATTTTAGTTGCTGGAACAGCTAATGAAAATGGTCTTTGGTGACCCCAATAAAAAAGAACTGAAGGTGTGCCAAGGCTATGTAGATAAAATCAATGCGCTGGAACCGGAAATTTCTGGTCTTAGTGATGCCCGTTTGCGCGCCAAGACGGATGAGTTTCGTCTGCGCCTGACCAAGGGAGAAACGCTCGATGATCTCCTGCCGGAAGCTTTTGCCGTTGTTCGGGAGGCCGCCAAACGTGTCATGGGTCTGCGTCATTTTGACGTTCAGCTCATGGGCGGCTGCATCCTTCACCGTGGAAAGATTGCGGAAATGCGTACTGGTGAAGGGAAGACCCTTGTGGCAACGCTGCCGGCTTATTTAAATGCCCTTGAAGGCAAGGGCGTCCATGTTGTGACGGTCAATGACTACCTGGCTCGCCGTGACAGTGAGGATATGGGCCGTGTTTACCGTTTCCTGGGACTTTCTGTCGGCCTTATTACTCACGAAATGGATTACCCTGCCCGTAAGGCCGCTTATGCTGCCGATATTACCTATGGAACAAACAATGAATTCGGGTTTGACTACCTCCGTGACAACATGGTCATTTCCCTTGACCAAATGGTGCAGCGTCCCCTGCATTATGCCATCGTCGACGAAGTGGACTCCATCCTTATTGATGAAGCCCGTACTCCCCTTATCATTTCCGGCCCTGGCGCCCAGTCAACGAGCCTTTATCAGGTCATGGCGGATGTGGCGGCCAAACTGAAGGAAGGGGAGGACTATACGGTCGATGAAAAGCAAAAGACCGTTGCCCCGACAGAAACCGGCATTGCCAAGACGGAAAAACTCCTCGGCGTTTCCAATATGTATGACGGGGAAAATGGCGTCGACTATTCCCATCAGCTCATGGCAGCCCTGAAGGCCAAGGCCCTCATGCACCGTGACCGCGATTATGTCGTAAAGGATGGGGAAGTCATCATTGTCGATGAATTTACGGGTCGCCTCATGTTTGGCCGCCGGTACAGCGAAGGGCTGCATCAGGCCATTGAGGCAAAGGAACATGTCAAGGTCGAACGGGAAAGCCAGACACTTGCCACCATCACTTTCCAGAACTACTTCCGTATGTATGATAAGCTCTCTGGCATGACCGGTACGGCCAAGACCGAAGAGCAGGAATTCCAGAAGATCTACGGCCTTGATGTTGTGGTTGTGCCGACAAATAAACCCAATATCCGTATCGACTATCCAGATGTCATCTATAAAACGCGCCGTGCTAAGTACCGCGCCGTGGCAAATGCTATTGAGGAACTTCACAAGAAGGGCCGTCCGGTCCTTGTAGGAACGACGAGCATCCAGCAGTCGGAAGAGTTGTCCGAACTCCTTAAAAAACGCGGCATTGAACATAATGTCCTCAATGCCAAGTTCCATGAAAAAGAAGCTGAAATCGTCGCTGATGCCGGGCAAATGGGGGCTGTTACGATTGCCACCAACATGGCCGGCCGTGGGACGGATATTGTCCTGGGGGATGGGGTCGCTGAACTTGGCGGCCTGCATATCATCGGTACGGAACGCCATGAATCACGCCGCATCGATAACCAGCTCCGCGGACGCTGTGCCCGTCAGGGAGACCCAGGGTCTACGCGTTTTTATCTTTCCCTTGAAGACGACCTGATGCGTCTATTTGGTTCGGATAACATTTCGGGCATCATGGATAAGCTCGGCATGGAAGAAGACGAGCCCATTGAGCATAAGATTGTGACCCGTTCCATTGAGTCGGCCCAGAAGAAGGTCGAAGCGCGCAACTTTGAAATTCGTAAGCAGGTCCTTGAATATGACGATGTCATGAACCAGCAGCGCGAAGTCATTTATGACCAGCGCCGCCAGATCCTTGAAAAAGCAGACCTCAAGGAGACCGTCCTTGACATGGCAAGCCATATTGTTGACCGCTCCATGGATATGTATGCACCAAAAGAGGCTTACAGCGAAGATTGGGATGTCAAGAGCCTCATCAGCTATGCAGAGGAGTTTTATGCGCCGGCCGGTTTCCTGAAGGAAGAAAAACTGCAGGAAATGAGCCGTGATGAACTGGAAACCTTCCTCCACAAGGTCGCGGTTGATTACTACAATGCCCGCGAGGAAAATAACACGGCTCCCATCATGCGCGAATTGGAAAACCTGGTCATGCTGAAGGTTGTTGATTCCCACTGGATGGAACATCTCGATGCCATGGATGCCCTGCGCGAAGGCATTGGGCTGCGCGCCTATGGACAGCGTGATCCGTTGGTTGAATACAAGTTCGAAGCCTATGAAATGTTCGAAGCCATGAAGGAAGCCATCGTCGATGATGTGGTCCGTTATATGTACCGCGTCAACGTCGTTACCCAGCCTGTTGTGGAAGACCATTTGAGCGAAGCCTCGACGAACAACCCGAACGTCGACGGCAGTACAGAAACGCCGAAGGAACCGGTCAGAAATGACAGCACGGTGGGGCGGAACGATCCCTGCCCCTGCGGCAGCGGCAAGAAATACAAGAATTGCTGTGGTAAAAATCAAAACAGCTGACACCGCACAGTCATGAAGAACGGGACCTTGCCATAGGTCCGGAAAAAAGGCCTGCGCCTTTTTTCGTGCGGCGCATGACAGAAAAGGGGATGCCGCCTTGGCGGCAGCCCCTTTCGGACATTGAAGGGAAGAATCCAACATGGGGCCCTGTGGCTCCTCATTCAATAGGAAAGGGATTGAACGAATCGTGTTACTTGAAGAATTAAGACCGCAGATCGGCGAACTCAGAAACCGTCTTGGCGAACTCAAGACGGGCCTTAAAATCGAACCCAAGAAGGAACGCATCCAGGACCTTGATTACCAGATGGCGGCACCGGGCTTTTGGGATGATCCCGATAAGGCCCAGAAAGTCGCCCAGGAAGCCAATAACCTGAAATCAGAAGTGGATACCTTTACGAGCCTTGAAACGAAGGTCGACGACCTCGATACCCTTTGGGAAATGGCCATGGAAGAAAAGGACGACACCCTGGTTTCCGAAATGGAATCGGAACTGGAAGGGGCCAAGCATACCCTTTCGGAACTGGAACTGGGCATGCTGCTCAGTGATGAATACGATGCCAACAATGCCATCATGAACCTTCATGCTGGTGCGGGCGGAACGGAAGCCCAGGATTGGACGGGCATGCTTCTGCGGATGTTCACGCGCTATGCCGAAGGAAAGGGTTTTGAAGTGGAACTGCTCGATGTCCTGCCCGGTGAAGAAGCAGGAACCAAGAGTGCTACCCTTGCCATCAAGGGACATAATGCCTATGGGTTCCTCAAAAGCGAGAAGGGCGTGCACCGTCTTGTCCGTATTTCTCCTTTTGACTCCAATGCCCGCCGCCACACCTCCTTTGCGGCGGTGGACGTTATGCCGGAAATCGATAATACGGTGGAAGTCAACATCAACATGGACGATGTCCGCGTTGACTACTACCGCGCCAGCGGTGCTGGCGGACAGCACGTCAACAAGACGTCTTCGGCTGTCCGTATGACCCATTTGCCGACGGGCATTGTTGTCCAGTGCCAGAACGAACGGTCCCAGCTGCAGAACAAGGAACGCTGCCTGCAGCTGCTGCGTGCCAAACTCTTTGAATACGAAAAGGCCATCCAAGATCAAAAAATCAGCGACCTTGCCGGAGACTATCAGGCCATCGAGTGGGGGAGCCAGATCCGCTCCTATGTTTTCCAGCCCTATACCTTGGTCAAGGATCATCGGACTGGCGCGGAAACCGGCAATATCCAAGCCGTTATGGACGGGGACCTGGATCTTTTTGTGGAAAGCTATCTCCGCAGCCTGAAACATTGATCAGGGGAAAGGGGTAAGCCGTGAAGAAAATCAAACAGCTATTTGTGGTCCTCGTCAGTCTCGGCCTTTTGGCCTCCCTTTGTCTTAACTGGAGCCGGCATCAGGTGGAACAGGCCAATCGGAGTATGGAAACGGTCATGGATTATCAGGCCCTGGTCCGTATGGCGGACAGTGAGGGTCTATCGAGGCAGAGCGTCTTCAAAAAGTTCAAGGACGCCGGCGTCACGACCCTTGCCGTTTCAGACCGCACCATCATGGATATGGCAGGCGAAGGCCTTGTTACTTACTATACGGGCGGCGAGCTCCTGCGTCAAAAGGAAATCGGCGGCCTGAGCCCGAGCTGGCAGGCCATTGTATCCTCACCGGATTTTACCTATCAGGCTGTCTACCTGGCCGATGGAACGAGCCGCCGCACCTTTGATGCCCTCATTGAAACACTGGGCGCCCGTTTTGACAGGGACCGCTTCCAGAAGGTCTCCGATACGCCCCGTGTCTACATGCTCAAGGCTCCGACGGCCCTCAATAAGAATCCTTTCAGCCAGGACCAGCTGGGCATCCAGGAAACGCCCTTGATCCTTGTGCCGGACGAGCTTCTTGCCGCCAAGGAAAATGGCTTTATGGTGGCCATTCGTCCCAATAATTTTGTAAAGACCACCAAGGATGAAGAAAAAGCTCAGCAGCAGCTTGCTGTGTTCTTTAAGGAAATTGATGAAACGGGAGCCGATGTTTCGCTCATCATTGGCAGCGGCCGCAGCATGCTCGGCGAGCCTCGCTATCTCAAAAATGTGGCGAACGCGCTCAAAAAGCGGCATATCACCCTGGGTATGGTCGAAGCCGATGTACAGCTCCAGTTCATCAAGATGGACGGACTTGTACCCCTTTCGGAAGTCATGGACTATGATGCTGCCCGCGTCTATACCATTGCCGAAGACGAGCAGCGCAAGATGAAGGTCTTTGATGCGTTCCGCCGCTGGTCCCTTGCCGATGATGAGCGCAATATCCGCGTCAACTACATCCGTCCTTTTGTTACCGGTCTTAATGGCAACACGGCCCTTGAAACGAACCTTGAATACGTAAGTGATGTGACGCGTGACGTGGCATCCCATGGATATATAAGCGGACGGGCCGGCGTCTTTGCCCCGTACCATTCGTCCCGTCTTTTCTATGTGCCCATGGCTTTTTCTGTCGTGGCCGCTTGGTGCCTTTATTTCCTTCTCCTTGGCATCGTGCCCCAACGCCATTATGGCAAGCTGGTCCTTTTGGGCGGGCTGGTCCTATCTGCTGGTTACTTTACAGGCAGCCACGCACTCTTGTTCCGCCAGGTGACGGCCCTTTTGAGTGCCATCATCTTTCCCGTCCTTTCCATGGCCCGCATGATCACGCTGTGGGACCGCCGTAAAGGAGAAAGGACGATGAAAGGCCTTCTTGCCATGACGACGGTCCAGCTAGGCTATGCCGTGATTCTGTCCCTCATTGGTGCCTCTTTATTGGGGGCAGTCCTTGGAGATACACGTTTTCTCCTTGAAATTGATATCTACCGCGGCGTGAAGGTCACCTTCATGATGCCCGTTCTTCTTACGTTCCTACTCTTTGTCAAACGTCATGGCCTGTGGAACGAAGGGGAACGCCTTACGGCTCCCTTATCAAGGATCCGGGCGTTTCTTAACCGCCCATTTACGCTGTCGACCCTCATTGTTCTCCTTGCCTTTGCCATCGTGGCGTGGGTCTTTATTGGCCGCAGCGGCCATACGGCAGGGGTTCCCGTTCCGGCCTTTGAGGAAAAGCTTCGCTATTTCCTTGAAGAGACCATGTACGCCCGGCCCCGGGAAAAGGAATTTCTCATTGGTCATCCGGCTTTTTACCTGACGGCTTGGTGCGTCTTGCGGAAACTTCCGACTTGGGCCTATGGCCTTTTTGCCGTAGCCGCGACCATTGGACAGGCAAGTCTCGTCCAGACGTTCTGCCATATGCGGACCCCTATTTTCATGAGCTATGTCCGGGCCCTTGATGGTTATGCACTGGGCGTGATCCTAGGCGTTTTGGCCGTTGTTGTGTTTGAAGGACTTTATCGTGCCTATGGGGGTTACAAGAAGGGGAGGGACGCCCGTGGCTAAGGTGCTCATATCCGGATATTACGGATTTTCCAATGCCGGTGACGAAGCCATGCTGACGGCCATTGTGGACAGCCTTAAACGGGAGGCCCCTGATACGGTCATTACGGTCATTAGCGGCCATCCCCGCTCAACCTGTGCCCTCCACGACGTAAAGAGCATCGGACGCTTTGATTTTCCCGCCATCCTGCGGGCCATGGCAGGGACGGACCTGCTCTTATCGGGCGGCGGCAGCCTGCTCCAGAACGTAACGAGCCATTTCAGTCTCTTTTATTATCTTTCCATCATCGCTCTTGGCGTCATTATGAGGAAAAAGGTGATGCTCTTTGCCCAGGGAATCGGTCCGATCAAGGGCTGTTTTTCCCGCTTCCTGACCCGGTTCGTCTGCCGCCACGCCGATTTGATTACGGTCCGTGACGATGGGTCCTTGGATGACCTTTGTGAGATGGGCTTTGAGCGAAAGGATATCCTCGTCACAAGTGATGCTGTCTTTTCCCTTCCTGACGGCAATCGCAAGGTGGGAGAAGTCATCCTGCGAGGCATGGGCATCGATCCTGAACGGCCCGTCATTGGCTTTGCCCTGCGGCACTGGAAGGGAGAGGATCGCTTTATTCCTGAATTTGCCCGCGCGGCCGATGGTCTCAAGGCCGCCTTTGGGGCGCAGATTCTCTTTGTCCCGTTTCAGTTTCCGTCTGACAGGGAAGTTTCCGATGCGGTGCTTGGGCAAATGGAAAATAGCC
>ENA-OROX01001892-OROX01001892.1-human-gut-metagenome-genome-assembly--contig:-NODE-1892-length-15821-cov-4.548712_pt1 | contig 15821 bp, 17 predicted proteins | sample MGYA00242133_ERZ509058 | MGnify/ENA primary metagenome ERZ509058 (study PRJEB26280, sample SAMEA2338751) | human gut metagenome | biome: human gut; feature: human-associated habitat; material: faeces...
CTCCCTTCCCCGATAGAGGTAACGGGTAAGGGAGAGCCAAGGTATGTCTATATATTATAAGAGCATTGAAGGTTCAAAAAAGCGCATAATTAAGCCAAAAAATTTATTTTGCTGTGCAGTTTTTGACTGGTCAAAAATTGCAGATTTCTCTACAATAACCCGCATAGCAACCGAGGCTAAACGGGAGATTCCTCGATTGTAAAAAATGACTAAAAATTCCCTCTTATAGCCGAAAAGCACCTTATTGTGGCATCTTAGAAAAGTGCATAGCTAAGCCATTTACCCAAAAATGGAAATTTAAAAATGCACTATTGGACTAAATTCCAAAAAATCGTGACTAGTTTTTAAAGGAGGTTTTACACCATGTTCTTTTTAAAGGCAGATGGATACATTAACCAGAAAACCGGCGAGGTTGTCCATGATCTTTATACTGTAGAGGCCCCCGCATCACATGATCGTTATTATAAGTCGAGCTATTTTGGCAGTAACTTTATATGGGTGACTCCTCTGTGCTTGCAGCAGTTCCAGCAAGAGTCTCCAGCCTTCATCGCAAAGTTAGCTTATCTGTCAAGCTGGATCAACTACAGACAAGTCCTTATGACCCGCTTAGGCACAAAGATGACCAAGCAAGACATCATGGATCTATTAGGCGATTCCAAAAGGAATTTTTACAATTTCTGGAATTACGCTGTAGAACAGGGATACATCATCTACAACGAAGACTGCATTGCCATGTCTGCCTCTTATTTCTTTAAAGGTTCTGTCTCTGTTAAAGAAAAGTTCCTGGGCACAGATAAGCAAAAGCTATTCAGGATGTTTGTCCCAACCATCCGCCAGCTATATGAGATGAAACCGGAAGTAAGCCGAGCTACTATTGGGTATTACTTCAAATGCTTGTGTTGGGTCCATCCCCAGGTCAACATTTTGTGCAGCAACCCGACCTGCACCTTCATCGAAAACATAAAGCCACACAACATGGTGCAGCTGATCGAACAGATCGGATTAGATAAAACGAACGCCAGCCGCTTTAAAAAGGCTCTGACAGCCCCGATTCTGTATAACACAAGATACAAGGCGTACTACAATGCCATCTTTGGTGAGGAGCAATCGTTTCCTGTTAAGCAAGAGATGCTTGATCTAACCCTTACGACCATCAGAAAAGTTTACATCGACAACAAGGCACAGACGGTCATTTGTCTCAACCCCAATCTCTGCTACGCCGGTTACTATCCTGACATTGCCAGACGGGTTGGAGGTTTTGAGAAGCGTATTCTGGACGACGCTCCATACAGAGCAATTCTCGGCGACGACGTTAATTGGGATGCATCTACAAAACTTTTGACAGAGAACGGAATTGACGCAGAGGGAAATGTTGTACTTACAGAGGAAGATGAACTGCCGCCCTGCATGGGAGTGTATCAGCCAGGAGATAAACCGTTTGGTAGACTCATCAAAACTAATAATGATTGGAAGGATGAAACATCATGGAAATTTATAAAGCCTATCTGCGAGAAAACTCCTCCACAGTGATGATTGAGCATTACCCGCTGGAGCCCCTCCCCAAAATACTGAACCACGCAAACGATGTGGACTTCGTATGGGTGGATAGCGATGCTATTCAAAAGTTTCAGCAGGAAGACGTCGACGATGTGTTGTCTACTCTGCCATTATGCTCTCCCTATGGTATCCACTACGTCAAGGATGGCGAAGGATTGACTGTCACTCAGCTTGCCGCTCTTTCCAGCAGAACATTATCTCCTGATAGAATACGAGCGCTTATCAACATCGGACTTCTCGACACTTATCAGGTAGTATTAAAGGTGAAGGGGCCTGATGGTAAGGAGCGGGAACTCATGATGGAATGGACTTCCCTGAACTCAGGCGTCTTTTATGCACAGCGCAGCCCAAAAGTAGATACCCTTCGTCATAAGACTCGTTTATATTATGCAGCCATCGGTGAGCGGTATCAGAACAGGAAAAAGAAAACAATTAGCCTGGACCTGCTTCCAAAGATTCATACTGAACTGAACATCATCTGCCGCTATCCAGACGAACCAGACATTTTAAAGGCAGGAGTCGTTATCGAGAATATGACACATTTCAGTGATGACAGTTATCTCAGATATGTTCCAATATATACTGGGAACCAAAACTGCCCTGTCTTCTGGTGCAATATCGTAGATCCAAGGCTCTGCTATACCGGTCATTCCTTAGAGGCTGTAATGGCTGTTGGAGGGTATCGCTGATTCCTCAAAACTCGCACTTGAAATAGGTGAGATAATGACCGCCAGACGGCTTGTTCCGCTACAAGAAGCAAAATCCTTGCTGGCTTATCTTGAACCCAGACATCTACCTTTTTCCAAACCATCCTACAGGATTAAGTAAATCAAAAATAAGACCCGATTCTATTTTCACAGCATCGTAAAGTATAGTGCTATGGACTTTGAATTCCCTGTTGACAGACTGTCGGAATTCGCGATGTTAGTTTGCTTACTTCCGGTTTCCTTTCAACTTTTTCTCTACTTCCTCTGGCACTGAGATCATCCCAAAACGCCATAGCAGGCTGAACGTGTAGCTCACACCCCTGACATCGACTAATTCTTTGGGGCGGGTAAATATAGCACCTTGCTGCTCCAATGCTCTCTCAAACACCATCCGCACAGAACTCCATGCCAGAGATTTGCTGTTTTCCCGGCGGTCAATGAACAGTTCCTTTGTGTACTCCCCATTCCTTCCCTTCTTCAGCGTATAAGAAAAAGGCAAGCCGGAAACAGTATGGAACGGGTAATTTTGAAAGGCAATGATGCAGTTCCAGAGATGCCCCTCCGTAGACGCTCCTATTAGAATATCCACAGCCGCCTTCCGGGCCTTATATGCCTTAACCCGTTCTGCATTCTGGCTGATCTCAGACATCTTATAGATCACCTTACTGTACGGCAGATATGTGTGCAGAGCGGAGTAGCTGAGGCCCATAATACGCTGGATCTCCGCCATGGTTTTTCCCTGCTGCATGAGATCCTGAATCTGCTTCGTTTCTGGATAGGACAGAACGTTACCTGTGATCAGCAGCTTCTTGACCTTATCCGGCGGAAGGTCAAGCTCCAGGGCTGTGGCTTTGATTTCTCTCTTCTCCTGATAAATCTCTGCCGCTGTGTCGATCAGTTCCCGCATCAGGACTTCCGGATCATAATCTTTCTTGGGAGGTCGTCCTCGTTTTAGTGACGTATTGGAATTATCATTTTTCATGTCTATCTACTTTTACTCCTATATTTTCCATGTTAATCTATTTTTTAAGCGATAAAATTAGGCGAAATCTACTCATCATTCAATTTTGCCGGTAGTGTCAAGCGAGTGTGCAGGTCAAAGATGATGCGGGACTACGCCACGTATAATTTTTGACCTGTGCGCTCGGTTGAGCACTCTGTGTGACCGATCGTGTTTTATGAGCCGATGCTCACACACTACCACTACAACACTACTACAAGTCTCTCGATTCCTCTCATTTTTTTCTTGCTATTAACTCCATTGTGAGACATATATAGAGTTAAGAAATACAACTCGTAAATCAGTAGCACCGAACAATGGAGACAGCAAAATGAACCAGGAAAACCCTACAAACTCTGCAGCCTCTGCAAACCCAACAAACTCTTCAACCTTTCCTTCCCTGACAGCGGAAGCAAAATATCACATTTTACACTTTTTATCTGAAAACAGAGATGGCTCCCACAGCTGCTTTGAAATTACTCAGGCAGTCCAACAGCAAAACGAAGCAATACGGGAAACCATAATTTCCGGCGCCCTTCACACACTGCGGAACAGCGGGAGGATCATCAAGCCGTCCCGGGGAGAATACCAGATCAATGACAATTTTCCTGTTGCAGGCCCTGAAGATTCGAATATACTACCTGCTCCGACCATAGCATCCGCCTTAGAAAAAGCCCTTGCATTTATTAACTCATACACAATCAAAGTCACCGATATTGACGATCCGGAAACCTTTCTGTACAACCGGCAGATTTTAATCGAAACACAGGAGTTCATTGAAAAACAGATAGCACGATTGAAATAACCAAATGGTATGAGCGTTCTTCCGGTTGACCAGAGCATCCTGACATACCAATCAAAGGCCTCTTAGAATCGTATCTCCTCCGCGGAATAACTCTGCAGAGTCCTTCCTTAATCTTCCATCAGCTCCATCATCAGTCTGGCGCCAACCTTGATGCCTTCCAGATATCCCTGGCGCTCATAAGCGGCACAAAGGCTGAACACAATATCCATGTACTCATCTGCTTCCTGCTCTGTATCGACCAGGGCTCTCAGCTTCTCCTTCAGAGGGTCCGTCTGCTCCTTAAACCCCGGTGTTTCCACAGAATTGTACTCAGCGAATGTGAAATAAAGGAGTTCAAGTATGCAGTTTGCCTGGCCTTGATAATTGGGCGGATTGTCCTTCAGATAGGTCACGATGTTCTCTACAATGGCAGATGTATCAAATTTTCGTGTCCCCCACGTATGTTTCTCCTGCTCCTTCTGCACCAGGTTTTCCTTACACTTCATGCTTTCCTTATGGTCCGTATGTGCCATAATCGCCACCATCCTTCCTATTGTTTGTGGCGATATTACCTCCAGGTTTCGCACATAGCAAGTGGGAGAGTAATGATTTGATTGTATTGGATGGGATACTTTGTATCAGGCTGTTTTCATTTCAATCTAAACAAAGTGGATACAGATTGGGCTCATCCAGCGTCCCCACGTATTACTCCCAGCCTTACAAAGATCGGATACAGGTAACTTGCCCCAAAGGTTCCTAATTTTTTCGGTCCGGCAACGGCATCACCAAGCTCCATCGCTTTATGATACGCCATAAACACTGTGGCCTGTGTGATCGACTTGGATTTCCGGTTGACGAACATCTCGCCGCCTTTGATCTTGTAAGTGAATTTCAGACCTTTCGCTGTGGGGAACACACAGCCTTGGAGATAGAGCAGCATGCTCCACAGAGTATCTTCCTGCTCCTTGGTAGGTTGTCCGGCCAAAGTTGCTAGATTGGCACTGAATTCCTCGCATTTCTGTTTTCGCTCCCGGTATAACCGTATCCGTTCCGCATTGGCCGACAGTTCCGCCATCTTATAAGGAATCTTCGTGTAAGGCAGGTAGGAATGAACGGACGCCCGGCTTAAGCCTGTGATTTTCATGATCTGATCGACCTTGGTGCCACCAGCATTCAACTCTGCCACCTGACGTGACAATGCTGTAGAATACACACCTGCGGTGATCAGCAGCTTCCTGGCCTTCAGCGCCGTGATACCAAACTCAGTAGCCACCGCGTTCAGTCCGGGAAAAGTTGTATCCTCTCGATCATCATAGGAACCAAAGGCATCGGCCACAGCGGCCATGAATTCCTGCATCACTTGATCCGGGTTATAATTTGGTTTCTTCTTTGGCCTGGACAATTTATCAACACCTCCTATGAACTATATTAACATTTCAGACTATATTTTCATTTCAATCTAAACGATTGATTCGAAGAAAAGGCCGGTTTCCTTCTGCCCGACCATTTTTCTCACGTTGCTCTGATCACAACTGTTTTCGTTCCGTATCCGTAGATGCTCAGATTACTTATTTCCACATCGTATCCTGGTAGAAAGATTTCTCCAGCAACATCAGAAGAAATATCATGATACGGACTAAAGGTCACCACAGTCCGGTCATCCTCATCACGGAACACGTTGCTGTGATCACAAAGAATTCCATAACCCTGTTCTTTCAGCTGCCTGCGTACTTCGAGGACTTTACTGCTGTCATAAGATCGAGGCTGCTTTACACGGAGCTTGCCGGCATTGGCACCTCTGGTTATGACCGATAGGGTATGTTGTAGGTATCGAAGAAGATTTTTCCATCTTCGTGGTTATTGATGAGAACTAAAGTGTAGGTTGCCATATTCAGTGATCATCTCCTTTGTGGCTTAGAGTCTTTAGGTAGTGTTAGGTATAATTGTTCTATTGATTGTTACGCGTTTGCTCATTGTGTGCGTCCTGCCGTACCGGAAGGGAAAACCTATCCCGGCGCCGAACTGATCAGGAGCCTGTCCTGATCGATGAAGGTATGGTCAGCAACATGCTGAACGAATACAAGTCCCATTTCCCAACGGATACATCTGAAACCAGGAAGAGATCTTCGCTTCCATGGATGCCACTTCTTTTTCGGCCTTCTTCAGAGCAATCTTCTTCTCTTTCAATGTGTTCTTCTGCTCCTCAATCGCTTTCTGGATGGATACGATCTCAGTATTCAGAGACGCAATAGTCTCCTGCTTCTCTGTAATCTGGGATGCGTAGTCATTGATTGCCTTCGGTTTGTTCTTGCTGCCTTTCGTTCTGGGCATGGTGATAACCTCCAATATCTATGACAAAGCTAAAAATTACAAAAATAAGTGGACATAGAGGATTCGAACCTCTATCCTCCCCTTCATAAACGTACAACTTGCATTAAGTTATGCGCTTATGAAGGGGGATGCTCTACCATTAAGCCAATGTCCATATGGAATTATACCACAAAATGCGATATAGATTCAATAAGCCTAGAGTCATTTATATTAATCGGATACATCTGGGAAAGAAAATTTAATATTCTTGCCTTCTTTTTTTCCTCTGAATCATTAGAAAGAATAAAGCTATTAATCTTCGTTCTATAATTTCCTAGAACCACATCCCAATCATACTTACTATCCTTGTATATCCTGTCACAAATCGTTCTTGCTGCTCTTGAAAATAGCACTTGATCATCAAAATTAAGATTTGTAAAATTGTTGGGTGCATTTAAATGTCCCCTGATATTGGATATTGCTAAATCGTCAGTTAAATTATTCAACTCAGTTTTCGCTTGCCTTAACTCGACTCTGCCTGTACCACAATGTACAATTTCATTCCTTACCAACCTGTAATAGTTACAAATAAAGTAAAGTTGCTTTACATCGTGTGGGATTCGATTACCGTAGCAAATATTTAGAATCCACTTCAACCGGTTATCATCATCTTCTGCGCTGTAATTTTGACCACGAGTCGGACTCCCTGGAAGGAGACGGTATTGTACGAGAAAGTGTTCCACACACGAGTGAACCCCAATGATATATCCATTAGCAATTCGCTTAAGATAATCTTCTGGCAAAGTTGCGATCGATAGCCCCACCATTCCTGCTCGTTCCTGCAAGTTATCATTTCCATGATCCACCTGAAAAGTCCTTGCTGCCAGCTCTATATATTGGTTTGTGACATTCGCATATCCAAGTTCATTTTTCAATTCTGTAAGAATGTTCATAATAACAGCTCACTACGTTTTTTCTCACATCTTCGCCGATCATAAGATCGTTGCCTGCTGCTCACCACGGAGAGGTGTGTGATTATTACGAGCAGCGTAGGGAGCTACCGCTCCCATTATATCACAAGTCTGTAAATAAATCAGCCTTATACACGCCGTTCTCCAGCATCTTCCTGAAACTGTCCTTTACGACTGCGACATCCTCATGGTAGGTCATGCCGTACCAGGTGTCGTTGGTCTTCAGAACCTTCACAGACATCTTGCCCTGCTCCAGCAGCTCACCGATGAAGATGGGGATCAGATACTCGGCTTTCTGAGGATTACCCGGTACTTCTTTCTGGAAAAACTCTTTGAATCCGTCCTCCAGTACATCCAGAAAATCAGGAGTCAAGCCCCACATATTCATGGAGACCAGAGAATACACGTCGACTGCCACACCATCTACCTCTGCTCCATCTGCAGTCTTTACGATGTTCTTGGTCTCCACAACCTCAGTCAAGTTGTTATCCTCGTCCATCTTGCAGATACCACGAGTCACACCGCCATTATCAGACAGGGTATTCTTCAGCACAAAGCCAGCCATGCAAGACTCACCGCCATTTACCAGATACTCGTGGACGGCCTTGAAGCCTTCTTTGCCATAGTAATCATCTGCATTGATCACAATGAACGAGGTATCGATTACTTCCTTCGCTGCAAGCACGGCCTGTCCAGTTCCCCACGGCTTTGTACGTCCTTCCGGCAGAGTTCCCGGAATATCGTTAATGTCCTGAAAAGCGTAATCCACCGTTACATTATGAGCAGAGCAAATAGCTGCGATACGATCACCGATGACCTCTTTGAATTCCTTCTCGATATCCTTACGGATAATAAATACTACATGGTTGAAGCCAGCCTCAATTGCATCATGAATGGAATAATCCATGATGGTATGTCCAGTATCATCCACTGGCTCCAACTGCTTAATTCCTGTTCCGAAACGGCTACCGATACCAGCAGCCATGATAAGTAATGTTGTGTTCATATCTCTCCTTATTGTGTTCATATTGCTTTAACTGAGCATCCTTAACACATACAGATTCGTAATTTCTTTATGTTATACTTTCTTTAGAAAACTTTTAGAACATATTTACTCATTTTATTAGTATTTCAAAGGGTCTGACCCCAATGTCTCAACTCCTTTGTATATTCTCCGTTTCGTCCTCTTCTCAATTCATATGTAAACTCTAACCCTGAATAAGTTTTAAAAATGTTTCCTTGAAAAAAACATACTGCATCCCATAAGTTTTCCCCAGTTGACTTCCTTTGTAAAGTCTCAAACAAATTCTGTTCATTCATATTTTATATAGCTTCCCTTTTATCTTAAGATACAAGAATTTCAAAAAAAGTTTTATGTTCTTTAACTTTAAAAGTTCTACGATATCTACATTGGGCAATATTTCAGCCAGCTCATTGGTTTTATTTTCTCGAATAAGGATCTGATTCAAGTAGCTAAACATTGTTTCAAAATATAAAAATGATGTTTTCTTTTTACTTTGTTCTGTACAAGTAAAGTCCTGCTTTTTTATTTCCTCCATCACTTTATATTTCGATAGATATTTGTCCAGTCGATTATTATTAACAGCACTACCCTCTCTATTCCGATAATAATACAGTTTTTCATTTGAAACTGCAATTGTACTACAATTTTTCAAGTACTGTAATACAAACAACAAATCTTCCCAGACCACTATATTTTTCAGAAATTTCAAATTATTATTTTCTATAATTCTTTTTTGAAATATCTTGTTCCATAAATAACCATCATAATTGGAGCCACACAATATATTTTCTATCACACCAGACGCATTAACATATACATTATTCAGATTTACTTCTGTTGCAAGTTCTTTTCTTTCGGAAGTAAACCCAATAATCCCCATGTCAGATTTTTGGGCACAAAAAACAAGTGTCTCAATATATCGGGGTGCAACTATGTCATCCGCATCGACAAAAACATAAAACTCTCCCTTTGCTTTTTGCATACCCACATTTCTTGCTACACTAACACCTTGATTTTCTTGACGGAACACTTTCACTTTTGTACTTTCAAATGTAAGGCTTTCTCCAATAACATATGTGTTATCAGTCGATCCATCATCTATAATAATAATCTCATAATTCGTATATGTCTGACAAAGTAACGAACGTACACACTCTCCCAAAAATTTATCAACATTATACGCAGGAATAATTACGCTTACCAATTCTCTATCCATTAATTTTTCTCACAACTCTTTTCAGTTTATTAATTTTCCACTTCACTTGCAATTTAAAAAAGCGAAGTGACAATGCATGTCTCTTGACCATGTTGAATTCTCTAATTGACAAATTATCTACCGTTTTATTTAAAATGCTCGAATTGTTGATCTGTGCAAATTGGTTCTCCAAAATTTTGAAACATTCTTTACTTAATATATCGCTATCAAACTTCATTTTTCTAAGTTGAAGATGAATATACAAAAAATCTTCTCGGACTATCTTATTATTTTTCGTATCCTTGTACAATCTGAAAAGGTTTCCCCTATCAAATACATACAAAGCATCTTTAGGTTTTTCTGTATAGAAAGAATCGTTTTCAGCCAAATATGTAACCTTTACCAAACGTGTCGGAACAATGCTACAATTCATGGAGTAATCTTTTTCATAAACAGGCTTATTGTAATATTTAAAAATATCATTTATATTCTCCGCGCCACTTCCGCATTCATCAAAAACAGTTGTCCTACTCGATGAAAAAGATTCTTTATATAAATATCGTTCTCCTATTGGCCGCATGAAAATACGGTTGTTTTCATATGTATTTTTATATAATTCCATATGCCCGAGACAAAATAGTTTAGCATAGTTACACTTCAACAAATCATGTAAAAAGAAATCGAGATTTCCAAGTATCGTATCAATATCGCAATGTCCCCAGTAGTCAGCTTCTTCTAAATATTCTTCGAATATATAGCCATACGCTGGTTTATAATCACACAATTTATGTGGTTCTATTATTTTTATTTCAAAATCAAATTTTGACTGAATTAATTCTTTTAGTTCATCAAACGTCATGAAAACACGTAATACATTATCCGGCCAATTCCGAATTGTTTGGTCATCTGTAAACACAATCCATTTATACCCCCCCATATTGTATTCACAAGATTTTAGGAAAAGATCGAAATAATTTGGTAATTTTCCAAAATATGGTATTAAAAATGTCACTTTACTCTTCATGTGTTCGACATACCTTTCTTAAAATAGTACATATGGTATCATTGTGAAATAAAACAAGTGTCAATACATATACAATTCCAGATATCGCTACAGTGCCTATCAGTTGTATGACCGGACTATAATTGCATGACACAACTATTCTGCATACGCAGACAATTTCCGCACACCCTACCAAGACACCAAGAGTATTCTTATTCAACAATTTAATTTTTGTGATTTTCAATCCGCACATTACGCAAGCAAGGAACATAATAAATTCAGCTACAACAGTTGTAAATGCTGTGGCATTTTCTTTCCATATCGGTATCAAACAAAAATTCAGGCCTACATTTACAGCTGCACTTATACATGTGGTAATTAGAATCATTTTCTCCTTTTTCGCCGGCATCAGTATACATTGGCTGAAAAACCAACCATAGATACAAAATAATAATGCAATACACAAAATGCGTAGTGACGATTGTGCAGATATGTATGCATCACCAGATATAACCAACACAACTGGTTCACTAACACATAGTAATCCAATTACAGCGGGCATAACCAACGCAGTAATTGCATCATATACTTTTTGCGCCGTGTTTTTAAAATTTTTTATTTTTCCGGTTCCATAATACATTGAAAGACGTGGAATCGACACAATCAATACTGAGGCTAAGAGATTTTTTACAATGGTATATATTTTAACAGAAACAGAATATATTCCAACCTCATAATCTGTCTGCATAAATCCAAGCATTGTGGTATCTGAATACACATAAATCATAATTGCAATGTTAGAAGCGAATATAACCAATATCGGTTTCAAATGCTTTACACAATCTCTAATATGTACTTTTACTATCCGAAAATATTGCCTAGAATGAATCAAATTCAGCACATTTGATCCAACGGAGGCAAATACCGTTATCGCTGCATACCTTATTGTATCACTACTATCTCTAACGAAAACAAATATCATTACAATAGAAACAATCTTAAAAGCAATGCTTCTTATCGTTATGTATTCATATTCCTCATAAATAGAATACAGCCATTCTATTCCAATCGTTGTAAATGCAATTTGAATGCTAAAGATCCAAATTAGTGCTGCATACGCTTTCAGCTTGTCCACAAGAATCATGCACTGAGCTAATAAAAGGTACGCAATAATTGTTGAGAGCACATTACACAAAAGCACCTCAGAAGCGAAGATATTAAATTCTTTTTTGTTTTCTCTATATTTTGCGCCCTCACGAATTGCATAAGAAGATATGCCAAGACCAGCAATCAAAGAAAAATAACTTACTGCCGATTGTGCAAAATTATATCGTCCGATTCCCTCGACATTCAAAATCTTTGAAACATATGGGAATGTAAGTAGCGGAAACAATAAATTTAATACATTTTTAAATCCGTTTAAAAATGCGTTTTTCCCCATTGAGTTCTTCAACTGTATTCCGCCTCTCTTCTATATAATTTCTGATATCCAAATTCATTTCCTTCGCAGAAAATATAATTGCAATTGTTAGGAAAAATAAGTAGTCCGTCAAATTTATTTCTACGATCGATCCAATTATCATACAATATACAAAAGCCGTCAACGCCCATCCTTCTTTTGATGAATTTTCATTGCTTTTCATACTTCTATATACGAGCAATGCATATCCTATTAATCCCACGATTCCAGAATCCACTATTATTTTTAACACACCATTCTGTGCATTTCCAAATCCCAGAATTTCTTCCACAATATTGGAAAAATATCCATAACCAATCCATGGATGTACTTTTATAACGTCAAAAATCATAGCGTAAATATGTAATCGACCAACCCACGTATAACTTTTACCTAATACATCATAAATAAAACTTACTACATACGGATTGGTAAGTAAACTAACACTTCCCAACATCAAAAAATTTATCACGGCCGTTATCAGAATCACAACTTTGGGTGACGAAAGAATGCGTCTTATTTTTATCGAAATAGGAAAGCAAATCATTGCGCCCAAAATCAAACATATTAGCATACCTGTTGTACATGTAACTAGTATGCAAATCATGATTGAAAATATAAGAAACACTATTCGACAAATTTTAAAATATGATTTTTTTAATTTTTTTTCGTTATTTATGCAAAAGAGTAACGCAACAATAAAACAATGTAAATACGAAACAGCAAACTTATTCCCTATTAAATAGCTCTCTGATGAACTCGAGAAATCGTAATTAATAAACACCATAGGAATATCTGTCACAAGTGCAAACACCAACAATGTCTTTATAAGCAATTTTACAAGTGTTTCCACCCCGCGACATCGCATAAATGCAACGATGGTAACATAAATTGCCAAAATATGTAGCATATAAACAAACGCCGCCCCTTGTCGATTTAGTACATTTTGATGTACGAGTGTCGCTATAAATGTAATGCCTCCATATAGCAAAATGGGGGCTACCACTTTCTTCATTTTTCCACATTCTTTTATGTGCGAAAGAAGCAAGTATGCAATAATTGAATACTTGATGATTAGGAAAAGCGAATGTGGAACACATGTAAATTCATAAAATGATAGACATAACATCACTATTTCAAGCGTTGACCGACGTATTTTCAACTCACTCATTATTTTTCCATCCATTATTAATTAATTCGCAATAGTCTATAAATTCCTCATATGATTTAAAAATTGCCCCTCCTATTGCTGCCTGAAGAGCCTCATCATAGTTTCCCATCAAATTCAACTTAAAATCAAAAATCTTCCTTTGTTCCTCATTTTTCGGATCAAAGAATAAGTAGAAATACTCATCTAATTTATCCATCGGTGGATTTTCACCAAAGCACTCTTTATAGCATTGCACATAATTCACAGCCTCTGCCAATTGCTTTTTCTTTCGCTTCTCATAATAGTCCTCTAGTGACATAAGTTTGCGTGCCGGATTTCCTGCGTAAACCGCATTTCCTTCTAAGTTACCTGAAACAATACTACCTGCACCAATAATAGAATTAGGTCCGATATGACTTCCTGCTAATATAGTTGCTCCCCAGCCCACAAAAATGTTATCCTCAAGCACTGTTTCTTGTTGATTTCCCAAAACCTTGCCATATTTTCTTTTTAAAACAGACCAACTATAATCATGGGTAAAAATCGTTGCAGATCCTGTTATCATTATATGATTTCCGATTCTAAGTAAATGTGGATTTTGCGTGTCTATCGTTGTATTCATAGGTCGGAACAGTACAACATCATTACCGATCCTTACTCCAATCTTTCTCAAATGATCTATATACGAAGCACTTGTTGCTCGATATCCCAATATAAGTATCTTTATTTTATCTTTCCATCCCATCTTACAGTCCTCCTATCTTATTAATAAAATATAATAATTCGACACACTTATACCTAACTATCCAAACAAACAGTTTTTGTTTTCCTTGATGAATAACTTGTAAATATTCTTCTGAAACATTATGAACTACGTGATTATTAACGATTTCTTTTATCGCTGTTCGTATTTCCATATTGCTTTTATTAGACACTGAAAAACGTTCCTGTTTAATGCATGCTCTGAGATTCACAAAGAATTGTCTTTGAAGACGTGCAATTTTTATTTTATCATCCAAAAATCTATTATACAGTTCTTTGTACAAGACACATATTTTTTCTAACATATCCGGCTTATACTTCTGTGTCAACGATCCAGGTGTAATTCTATAATTGTATGCAGTTGAGCTAATCACACTAGCTTTCTTAGCATATTTATAGTATTCAGAATCCCAAATAATATCTTCCGAAATAAATATCCGTTCTGAAGGAAACTCAATTTTATGTTTTCGAATAACATCCATAGAATACATAACATTCCATACAGACATTCTTACTGCATCATGTCTATCTGGCGCACTTCCCAACATTCGTGCGAACAATTTATCATATACATCTTTTCCCTCGTATACTATTTTATCGTATTTTTCCTCAAAACTAACTGTACCATTTTCTGAAATTCTCTTGAATCCGCCTATACAAGTATCACAGTTCTCTTCATAAAGTCCATTTACCAATTTTTCAACAAGATCAGCATCTGCCATATCATCTGAATCTATAAAGGCCACAAATTTTCCTTGTGCAACCTCTAATCCAGTATTTCTAGCAAATCCAAGCCCCTCATTTTGTTTATGAATCACTTTTATTCTGGCATCTAATGTCGTATAACGGTCACATATTGCCCCGCTCATATCTGTTGATCCATCATCAACCAAAATAATTTCTATATTTTTATATGTCTGACTGATCAAAGAGTCCAAACAGTCACTTATATATTTTTCAACATTGTACACTGGTACAACTATTGTAATCAAATCCACTCTGATTCTCCTTGATTTAATGAATTTTTCTTGCCGGTACCCCTGCCACTACAGTCTTTTCCTGTACATCGCATGTCACAACTGCTCCAGCTGCTATCACAGCCCCGGTTCCAATATGGACCCCCTTTGTTATCGCGACATTAGCCCCGCACCAAACTCGGTCTTCAATAACTATAGGCTTTGAAACAAGAGCTCCAGTAACACCATCTTTTCCCATTTCATGATCATGATCAATGATAACTAGGTTATTGGCAAACATGCAATGATTTCCAATCACAATGCTTTCTGCACAAGTAAGAGAGCAATTATGATTAAAAAATACACTTTCACCAATATGCAATTTCCCGCCATCCACAGACTTAAGATAAAGTGATCCTCTGGACATCAAACGATGTCCAATAGTAATACTCCCAGCCCCTATAATTTCAATCTTAAGTGCTCCTCTAATTGAATTAATCCATGTCGCTCGAGCCTTTCCACGGGTACAAATTTTGACACATAATATCTTCCATGCGCTCACTAAGCCAATATAACATTTGTGAAATATTTTCATAATCCTCCATGCTAATCCGCCACAAACAGTTCTGCACAAAAAGGAAAATTTTTTACAATTGGTTTATGACAGATGTAATATCTATATATTTATTTTTCCCAAATGGTTCATACGAAGCCATTATAAACTCATGCTTTGGGAACTGATGAATAACTGTATACCCCCCCCGAGCATTTTTCCAAACCTTGCAAGTAAAAAATAATTTGTTTTTATAAGCCATCTTCATAAACTTGTTCACCTCCTTTTCCGTACATCCATTTTGATCATTGAATTTAATCAACAACTTATTCCAATTAATTCTCTGTACTCGACGTTCCCACTTTTCTCTTGCTTCCTGCTCACTATGGT
>ENA-OROX01001893-OROX01001893.1-human-gut-metagenome-genome-assembly--contig:-NODE-1893-length-15818-cov-2.385650_pt1 | contig 15818 bp, 12 predicted proteins | sample MGYA00242133_ERZ509058 | MGnify/ENA primary metagenome ERZ509058 (study PRJEB26280, sample SAMEA2338751) | human gut metagenome | biome: human gut; feature: human-associated habitat; material: faeces...
TCTCTTTGTTTAAAGACATTACATTATTCTCCTGTAACAAAGAAGAGCACTTTTGGTTGAATCTTTAGAAGACAATAGTATGACTTTAGCCGCCCCCCCAGATTTTACTAAGGGAATTACGTTAAAAATTGCAATGGCAGTCCTTTGCTCATTTTTTAAAACCGTTCCTTTAGTACAATAAAAACATGGATAAGGGTTAGAAGATCCTTTACCAGAATTATCTGTAAATAGCCTCTTTCCGTTAATAAGTACACCGGTGGGGCTAACCTTATTTGTTTCGCTGTATAGCCCTATAAGGAAAGAATCCTGCGTAACTGTATGGGAATCACCGTCCCAACCGCTTGTACGTAGCGTAATCTCTTGAGCATTAGCCCAATCAGGAAATAGCATTTCGTCTCCCATTATTGACATCAAGCTAAATATTAAGTCTTTATTTAGCATATCTATAAATCAGCATCCTCTCTAAATTCAGGAGGGTATTGTAACCTATTAAGTTCACTTTCATACGCCTCCTTACAATGATCGTCTTGCCAAAAGAATAATAGGTTAATTAAATTTCTAGTCCACTTTCGCTTACCTGTAATGTAAGCTCTATGTGATCGACTGGATACCGTTTCATCTGCATAACCACCAAAAAGTGTATTCACTAATTGGTCTAATGCAACAAGTATCTGAAAGCAATCAGGATGCCTCATTGTCACTAAAGTCACACTTAGTGAAACTTATATTAATACCGTTGACTTCTTCTACGGATGTAGCAGATTCAATAGAGGATCTATAAGTCCACTTTTCGTTATATGCAGAGTGTCCCGCTGTAATGATCTCAAGCTGTAGTGCCTTGAGTTGTTCCAAGGATACCGTATGGAGCTGATTATTGGCATCCATGAAGATAGAACTATAAGTCATAGCTCCAGACTCAGCGGCTATAACCAGACCATTAACGTCCATCATAGCTCTAGCATCAGAGTCACACTCATAGCCTAAGCTAGAGATCATCTTAGCGTCGTTTTCATACCAACTAAGGAACTTCTTTTCAAGTTCATTTAGTTTGGTTTTCTTTACTTCCTCCAAAGAAGGTTCTATCGGTTCAGGGTCAGGGAGTTCTTGATAGACCACCCCATATATTGCCCAACCAGAAGCATCACTAGGAGTAGAAAAGGCTTTACCGTCTTGTTCCCAAATGTCTTTCTTCAATTGGTAAACAGACGTGTATTCTTTTCCTTTATAAATATATTTCTTAATCATGGCATTAAGACTCCTTAAACATCAGAGAAATAAACCCATGAGTATTAGACCAATGAACAACCATAATACCAACAAAAGCTTTAGTAGGAAGACTCGTAGCATTATCGGTTATCCAAGTAAACTTAGACGAATCAGCAGTTACATTCAATTTACCGGAACTGTTCACATTGTCCATCACAATAACTTTAGTCCACGATTTATTAGCAGTACCATTACTGATAGTCAGAGCCATAGTTCCTGAATAAGTCCAACAAATAGAATCTCTCGAAGTATTATTTACAGTCAGACTATCTGAAGTTACATTGCTAGAGTCCTCATATCCGTTAAGGCTTCCTCTATTGCCAGACATCAAAATGTCTTTAGGTGCATGACCATCATTTCTACCCGTACCACCGCTGGCAATGGGAAGTTTACCAGAGACACCCAATTTGACATCTGCACTACCATTAAATGAACCGACAGTAGCTGACTCTAAGTTGCAAATGAATGTTCTGGCAGTAGTAAGCTTTGCTACAGTACCATCAGCATTACCAGTACCACCATTAGCTACAGGAAGAATACCTTGAACACCAGGTGTTACATTGGCAGTACCATTAAAGGATGCAGTAGAAGTAGATGCAAGATTTGTTATGATTGTTCTTGCAGTTTGTAACTTGTCTGCACTAGTTGCTCTTGCAGGTTTCCAATCTTCAAGGTCATCCATGAGGGCAACCTTGTTCTTGCCACCTGAAGTCTTACCATCCATGATAATTGGACGATACCCTTTAGCATCATCCGTTTGTATAACGATTTGTCTGTCTCTACCTACAAATCCATTATCAAAGTCTTCTTGTAGAGCATATCTTGTGGATATGTCTAAGTTAGTTAAATTTACAGTCATCTTTTATATTAACTCCCTACTCTACCATAATCAGTTCTAACTACCTGTAGTTCACTCCACTTAGTCCACGTAGAACTAGCAGTATCGCTAAGACTTCTTATAAATACTCTATCTGTGCCACTCCAAGTAAACATGATTTCATTGTCGCCACCATAAGCAGCTCCAGTACCTCTCATGTGAATGACATTACCATATCGATAAGGATAGCCATTGTTATAAACTTCATAGAGTTGAATGCCTTCAATTGAACCTCTAGTAGAATCACTAAGCGCAGTTACTTGTCCTCTGGAGACAATATTATTGATGTTGATATTCGCAGAACCATTAAAGGAAGTCCCATTGATTGTTCTAGCTGTTTTTAAGGTATTTGCAGTAGCAGCATTACCGTTGATACTACCAACTATCGTTGAAGAAAATGTCTTAGTACCATCAATGGTTTGATTACCTATAGTACCAACAATAGAACCGTTTCTGCAATACTCAAGGTTACTAGAGCTGTTATTGTACCTACCATCCCAATAAGCCAGTGCAGTTTTATCAAGGACATAGCCATTATTAGTACCATACCCTATGTCACCTCTAGCTGTCATAGAGAACTTTTCAGTAACATTCCTGGCAGTACCGTTGATATTACCTGCAATGGTAGAACTAAAGGTCTTAGTACCGGCTATCGTTTGGTTACCTGTAAGTTTAACTACAGCAGAATCATTAGCTTTAGTTCCTACAGTTGTCTCAAGGGTATCAAGGCTGTTATTCGTAGCATCAAGATCATCTATCGTAGCATACGTAGAAGCAGCACTCGATTTAGTCAAGTAAGCAGACAAGTCAACAGTACCTGCTAGGACATCCCAAACCCTACCATCCCAAGCTACATTGTCCCCTGCTTTAATCTTATGAGCACTATCATCCTGAGCTATGTTATACACATCGCCTACTTTCTGTGAAGCTACAGGAAGATTGGCATACGTCTTGACAGTACCCTTATAAACCAAAGCACTACTTAAAGCACTATCAACATAGGTCTTTTCAGCATAGACAGAAAGATCGGGTTTATTCTTAATATAACCCTTATTGCTAGAATCTGTCTCCTTCCAGTCAGCATTAAGTTGACCCCTCGCTGCCTGATTAGCCCAATACTTGGCACTATAAGAATCACCCTCAACAGGGCCATCTGTCTTCTCTGCCCATGCCTGAGCTTTCTCTACGTAAGGCTCAAGGTCTGCTATAGCTTCTTCAGCAGCAGTACCTATAGCAGCAATCTGAGTAGTCCCCGCAGTATTCACAGCTTGAACCTGTGTGTCACCTGCATCATTCACATTGCCTACCTGAGTCGTACCGACAGTATTAACCTTACCAACCTGAGTTGAACCTGCTGTTTCTATAAGACCGATCTGAGTCGTACCTTCAGTCTGAAGTTCTTCAATCAGACCATCTTTAGAAGAAGCAAGGATGGCAATTACAGAGTCACCCTTTTGTCCTACCAAGGCAATCTGTTCTGTACCCTCAGCAGTAACAAGACCAGTTTGCTTAGTACCCTCAGCAGTTACAGCGGATACCTGAGAAGCCCCCTCATCTTCTACAGCAGACACCTGAGTTGAACCTGCGGTATTCACAGCTTCAATCTGAGTCGTACCGGCAGTATTCACATTGTTTACTTGTGTCGTACCTGCCTTGGTTATCTCAGTTACCTTTTGCTGAGACAAAGTGTTGATCTGAGAGACACCATCAGTCACAGCTTCAGTCGCAACATCAGCAGAGACATTAGCCTCTTCAGCAGAAGATTTTGCTTGGTCAGCATAATACTTAGAGCTATAATCTACTTCTAGCCCTGCATCATCAGTTACCTTGCCGTCCATCTTGATAGCCCAATCTTTAGCTTTGTTAGAGGCTGCTACAGCATCATCTTTAGCCTCATTGGACAATCGGACATTTTCAACAGTAACAGGTACGGAATCTATAGCTACCTGAAGAGAACCATCTTCGATAGCACCGGCTACACTATTGACATCCTCAATGTTATCTGCTACAGTCTTAATATTACCACCGGTTACTTCTATCTCTTCAGTTTCACCTGTACCTACTCTACCCATATCGGTAAATTGAGGAGGCTTAAAGCTGCCTTCAAGATCACCTGCAACCGTTTTGACATCATCAATATTGTCTGCTACAGTATTAACATCTTCAATGTTGTCAGCTACAACCTTAGCTGCTTCACCCATCTCAGCTACAGACTGTGCCCAGTATTTGGCAGAGTAGTCTATCTCTTCACCTTCTTCGACTACTTTACCATCCATCTTGATAGCCCAGTCTTTAGCTAGATTCTTGGACTCTTCAGCATCATCTTTGTAACCTTTAGTGGTATCTTTAATTTCTTCAGCTTCATTTCTGAAACCTAAAGCTTCGTCTCGATACCCTTTAGTTTCATTCTTTAAGTCTATGACGGATTGTTTATCGTTCTTGTAGTAACCAAGAGTCATAGCATCTTGGTCATCTACAGGGTCAGCTACATTGACAATACGGGTATTCTGAGCATCCCAGTTACCCTCAACGTCTCTTAACATAGCATCCTTAACGTTATCTCTAGCTTCTTCAGCAATATGAAACGCTTGAAGCTGAGACGTATCAAGGTCTGTAGCTTTAAGAATAGAAGCATCCTCAAAGGAGACTATTCGTTTTGTAGCTGAAGTATAACGTCTGACTACAATACCTTCACCTTCAGCAGGGGCAGTCTTAAGGCGTATCGTAGTATCATCTAGGAAATAATAGTCAGCACCTGTATCTCCATAGTCACCACCTGTAAGAAGAGTAAGGCCATTGTCCACATAAACGTGAACAAAGCTCTTCTTAAGGTAGTCAAAAGGAACTACAAAGTCAGTCTGAGTACCATTACCTGTATAATTAGCAATAGTATCTGCCATGTTTATTCCATTATTCTAAATCTGTGTATTCATCCTTTAGGTTATCCAAAGGTGCATTTGTCATATAGCCCCATTGAGGAGTGATAGACTTTAAAGATTTCCAGAGATTGTTGATATTCTTTTGTTCTTGCTCGTAGGTGTAATCATCAGGATTGGCACTAATAGCCAGATAATTAGCTAGACCTATACCAAGATTCGTGTAGTTATTTGCTGTTCTAAGTGCAGGCATATTTTGAACAAGGAAATCCCCAAGGTTCATATTATTCCATAGCTTAGGAGCATCAGGATCAACTATACGAGCATCAGAAGTAGTCTTAGAGAATGTGCCTATACCTGCTGCATTAAGCAACAATGAAGGTGCTGCTAACAGAGACGATCTAAGGATACTTGATTCTACTGCCGGTAATAACTGATCTTCAATATCACCGTTAATATCAATACCCATAGCCATCTGCCAGTATCTCTCTCTGTCTTCTTCAGACATACCAGAAGTTCTGATAGCTGTGATACCCAAGTTACCTATGGTAGCCAATGCAACAGAGACAGAGAAGTTACCTGCCTGATACAAAGCATCTCCTTCTTTTACTCTGTTCACTGCTTTGACTGCTCTCTTAGACCAAGAACGAATAGCAAAACTCTTAAACTGAGTCAACAATCCAATGATAGGACTAGCACTCGTATCCCACTTAAAGGTATCACCAAGGCTAGGTCTAAGGATTGTTTCATCAGCGGCATAGTCTCCAAGTCTTCTTAAGGTAGTCAATGCTCTGGGATCACGAGTAACCTCGTTGATGTCTCTGACACTAATATCACCCTTAACGTCTACAGCAAAAGCTTTCTTTAGTTGTCTCTTCAGGTGAGCCATATCTTTAGGAGTAATGTTCAATCTAGTCAACGTACCCTTCCTAAAGAATCCTCCCTTTTGTCCTCTGATGATCTGAGCCAACATCATGCCTCTAGCTGTATCTACAATGTTAATCTGTGAAGCCTGAAGGAATTTAGTTGTAGGCAATGCCTGAGACAATATCTGAGTACCAGACACAATATCGGCCAGAACTTTATGATCTCCAAAGCGATACCTGTTGTGTCTTCTAATGTCACCCCAAGCTGATCTAAGAACAGGCTCCTGAGTAAACAATAAGTCCATGACACCTCGTTCTTCAGCAGGAGTCATACCCCCCTTAGCCCATCTTGTCATTACCTTGTTGAACCCAGGTATAGACTTCAAAAGAAGACTGGGGCCATACGCAAGAACGCCGGCAGAAGTCTCTAGATAGTTCAGGATACCCATATAGCTGTTAGACGTAGCAAAGGTAAGATTCCTAAGAATCTCACTCAATGCTGTACCAACACCAAGACCTTCATCAAAATCTCTTAGGCCAATACCAAAAGCTTTCTTAATGAGAATATCTGAGGCTTGTTTATAGCGAGCTTCTGCATCAGGTTTAGCTACAGGTCTTTTATCCAGTTCTTCATGAATAGCTTTATTGAACATATTGTAAAGACCTTCAGCACCATCAGCACCATAGACTTCTTTAGCAATCAGTTCACCTGTAGCTCTCCTATGGTATCTGTCAACAGCATCAAAGAAGTCTACTCTGTAATCGTCCAGACATAAACCATCAACATCTCTAAAAGAAGTATCCCAAGGTATTCTATGCTTGCCACCATCACCGAAAGAAGTCAAAGGATTACGAGGATCAAACACAGAGTTAATGTGCTTACCCTGATCGACTACACCAAGTGCAAACTCTGTGGCCTCCTTCATCATCCATTCGGCAAACTCAGGTGAATCTATCGTAGGAGGTACAAAAGCTTCTGCTTCTCCTTTGACACCTTTGAGTTCATCTTTAAGTCTAAGCTGATATGCTTTATAGACATCTGCAAGAGCTTGAGGATTCTTTCTAGTGCCATCATAGACCAAGTGAGCAAACCTCTGACCAAGAGAATGCATTGAATCTATAGTTGTACCCCCAATTTTCCTAAAGGCATCTGAAAGCTTATAGACATCCCAGACTCTAGGAACATAGGTGGCAGAGTCAATAGCACCATTCTCCCACTTACCTATGGCAATCATATCCATATTGTCTTTATCCAACAAGGCTCTATACTTCTTAGCCATTGCTGTAATCTGTGGGGAAAACTCTTTGAGTCTTTCAGGTACTTCTTTACCGGCTGCCACTTTGTACATGGCATCACTTAGTTCTTTGAAATACCTCTAAGAGTCATCTTGTTTTTATCATCAACAAACTCTTCTCTTAGTCTCAGAATATCACTATTACCTTCATTGTAATATTCTTCAGCAGTCTTAAATCTATCCCCATATTGTCTATGGATACCTGTCTCAGGGTCTACAATACCTGCTTCATTCTTAACAAAGCTATCAAGGATTCGTCTAAGTCCACCGTTGGGGTCAATATCATTGAACATCCCGTTGACAGTAACCCTCATGCCATCTTTAAGATTCTCTGCAAAAGACTCTGCGGCTACTCTGAATTTTCTAAGTCTGCTAGGATTCTCAAAGCAGTTCAATGCAGGTTTACCTTCAGCAACAAAGTTACTCTTACCTGTCATGGATTCAGCCCATGCCTTAGCATAGAACTTTCTTGAGGCTGCTGACATCAGTTCACCACCGGCACCAAACATGATACCTGCGGCGGCATCCATCATCATATCAGATTCAACACCTGTATGTTGCTGACTGTACAAACCAGAAGCCACATTAGAGACACCACCTGCGGCTACTCTTCCAAGCATACCCCAACCACCGGTGCCAATAGTAGATGCCCAGTTAACAGGATCAACTATAGCATCCCCTAAACCAGACGCCAGGTTATCCAAGATGCCTGCATCAGCAGACTTCTTGTTATACTCTATGTTGTCTCTGATTACCGGAATAGCATTGTCTATATCGTCTGCTGAGTTCAATCTACGAGCAACAGCATTGTAAGCATTCTCATTGTAGTTGACAGCCTCAAGTATCTTCTTTCGTTCTTCATCAGTCGGTATATAATCTGTAGATTCACCGAAAGGATTATCTGAAAGGAGTCTGACTCTAGCTACAGTACCTAATGCACTATGTGCAATACCACCAAGAAAGCCTACTTCATCTTCCGCTTGTTCTTCTCTTTTTTGTTGCTGATACAGCTCTTCTCTGTAAGCTTGGGCACTCGAAGGGACATTAGCAGTTATACCGGAATTGACTATATCTAATTTATGAATCGGATACTGTCCACTAAAGTCTTTAGGCATTATTAGTCTCCACCTTCAAATGTTTCAGGTACAACACCGATACCACCTGCGGCTCTACGATAGTCTTCAGTCTTAACCTTAATAAAGATATTTTCTTTTTCTTTGTCTATGAGAGACTTAAGACCTTCTTGGGTCAAAGACATAATCTCATTACCATTTCCTTTATCGTAAACACCTATAGTATTATCATAAGGATTGTGCCAGATGTTGACACTATCAAAATCCATGTGTCTGGATTCAAGTTCCTTAGATACACCCTTAGCCCATTTATCAGCTAGAACTTCAGTTCCTTTAGTAGACAATTCATTATTATTGAAGAAGCTCTTAGGAACCATATTGTTACCAATCTGATAATAATTAAGGTCTATTTGTTCAACAGCTTTATTGATAGCTTCTTCATTGTCCAAACCCAACAACTTATAGAAACCTGCTGTGTATTGAACAAGAGATTTAACCATAGGTGTATTATCAATAGCACCACTAGCACCAAGAGACAACAAATCAAGTTTATCTGTAATATCTCTCTTGATGATTTTATTGGTTAGAACTTTTACATCTTTGGAATCTTTACTTTCTTTAGCATACCAATTCATTGATCGAACTATTTGATTATAGTCCATGATGCCGCTTGATAGTGCATAAAACACCGACTGCATCATCAATGAGTCTTTATTCTCAAGATTACCAAAAGCTGAAGGATCAGCATTAAAGATTTCCATGAAGCTAGACAGGTTCTCAGGAGCTTCAATCTGCATCTTAGGATTAGAGATCAGACCGTTAACTTGTCCTTGTATTGTTCTGATAATAGCACTAGAACCACTATTGATATACTTTCTAGCCGGATTATATGTATCAAACGCAGCGTTAGCCATAGAAGCTATATCAGCAGGAGAATATCTACCACTCTGTACAGCCTCAGCAAAGATAGCATCAATGTTTTCTCTGGTTAACTTGATGTCAATATCTGAATCAGGCTTGAAGCCTCCCAGTTGTTTACCAAGAGCTTCCCAATAATTACCTAAAGTATCCTTCTGTAATCTTGGGTCTCTATTCTTCAAGTAAGACAAATAGGTATCTGCAATCAACAAATTAGCATAATTCTCTGTGGACTCTTTATACCCTTTAGCTGCCTGTTTATTAAGCTTGTCTCTCTGTGTCTGTGCCTTAGCTACAGCACCCCAATATTCTTTGAATCTATCAGAATCTCCACCATCCTCAGCTCTGATCTGCATAGCCTTTTGTTGGAGACCTTCAACATCTCCCTTTTCGATCATAGCTTCGATATTGTTTCTATCAGAGCGTCTAAGCTCCATATCGTTGCTATGCTTAAAGTTTACAGCCTTCAGCTTGAGAATTTGTAGCCCCTTCTCTCCACCCCATATATCGCCATAAGTAATATTTCCCAGAGAAGGAACTTTAATATCCTTCATCTTTTCAAGAACCTGACTACCCCACGGAGTAGATGAAAGAACATCACCAAGACCAGAAGCCAGCTTAGCGTATTCTGTAGGGGTAAGATGATAGCTATAAGCATCATAGGCTAAACCCATAGCATCACTAAGTTGTTTAGCATTGGCACCACCAAAGACCATCTTTTGGATGCTTGCTTCAGTCTCAATCAAAGCTTGCTGTTTCGTTCTATCATCATCGACAGCCTTAGACTTAGCAAAGACCTGTGATCTAAACTTATTGGAGTTAGCCCAGAAGCCCTGATTAAAGAACCAGTCACCATCAGCCTTATAAGGATAGACATCAGTATCTTCATTAAGTACCTGATTCATGTACTTAAAATTCTCAGCATCTACCTCTTCAGGCTCCTTTCCTACGAATTCACCCTTATCAATACGACTCTGAAAGTCCTGTTGTGCTATGTCTGCAAGAATCTCACCGTGTCTGAACTTGAGTCTCTGCATAGCCAAAGGATCATCTTGGAAAGGAACATTCCCTTCCTTCATCATCTGATGATATTCTTCGAGGCTATGCTTTGCAAGCCAGTCATCGGCTAACTTATAGGAATACTCTCTACGTGCTTCAAATAGACCGAACAACCCTTTGTTTACTTCTATAAGAGCCTTTGCCCAGTCTACTTGCTGTGGGGCTACAGCAGGTTGAACTCTAGTATTCAATCTAGGTGCCCTATAGTTATCAAGCTTACCTAGATTAGCATTAAAGTATCTCCACTCACCATACTGTCTGGAGATATCAGAATTACCTGAACTATTTTGATAAGTTGGCATCTAGTCTCCTGTATTAATAAATAAAGTTATATCTGTTGTTTCTAGCATTACCGAACAATGCACCTAAGGATTGACCTAAAGCTCCAAACTGAGAGAACATATTCTGCATTGAACTTTGTTTAGAGTATATCTCATTAAAGGACTGCATTGCTCTATTCCAACTAAATCCAGAAAACATACCGCTACCACCACCGGCAGACAACGAGAAGGAACCTGCACTAGAAGCACCTGATGCACCTGTACTCAATGCACCACTAGAACCAAGACCACCGACATTAACGGTGCTTTGTCCTGCACTACCCATAATGCTACTGCCTCCACCAAAGCCACCACCAATACCAGAACCTATCATAAATCCTTGATAGCCTGCCATAGCAGAAGTATTCATAACATTAAAGACATTCTCAAGATCAGAAGCCTGCATATTGTTGAAGTTATCTTCAGCTTGTTCTACAGTCTTCTTTGTCTGTATATAAAGATTATCTCTTTCTCTTCTTATTTGATAATCTTGTTGTTGGTAGTTTTCAATGACACCTGTTCTACGTCTCTCTACTTGTCCTGTTATAGCTCTGGCTATTTGTTGACCTGTACGTCCTTCATGTCCTGTTTCAGCTTGAGCTGCAAATATAGTAGAGTTATTCTGAATACCATTGAAGGTTATGTAAAAAAGATTCTGATTAGCAGACTCTAGGTTAAACCTACTTTCTTGATCTAAGGCATTTTGGTTATAGTTATAGTTTTGCATAAGAATCTCCATCTGTCTGATGTAAGATTCTTTCATTGCTTTCTGTGTGTCTCTAATATTTTTAATAGAGCCAACTAAGCCAACAGTTGTACCTATAGCCGCACCAATAATACCCCCAACAAAATTACCCGCCATTGTTACACCTTCTGAGTTCTTCTAACATACATACCTTCCCAACCACCAGAAACAATATTCACAGGAAGCATATTGTCACTATAGAGTTTAATAGCCACCTCATTATTCAGCTCATGTACAGGGAACTTAAAGCGTCCACCGAATACCTTATTGACACCAAGCAACAAGTCAGAGACACCAAGATTCTTAGATGTACAAGTATAAGTATATTCTTTGTGTTTCAAACTATTGATTACCTTCGTGTTAAACACACCTGAATCAGAATAGTTAACCCAGAAGTATCTAAGCATCAGTCTCCCTTCGTCTTCAGATACAACAGCACCTTGACTGTTATTCTGCTTAATCAAAGGTCTAGACAAAGTAACATCAAGAACATATTGTCTGCCTACGAATACTTTCTTGCCTCTAAGGTCTCCTGTAAGTCTGAATACACCGTTATCATCCCATTCGCTTGTCTTATAAAGATAACCTTCAGGAGTGACAAGGAAATACGTATAGCCTTCTGTAGGAGTCGTACCATAGACATCTTTAAGTGACACCTCTGTATAATTATTGAAATCACTATACTTGTTTCCTTGAGGTATCGTGTACTCTGTCTTTCTGTCCATGAATAGTCTTACAGGTTCATCAGGATAGTCTAGAGTGTTACCAGTCAATTCAGCTTTCTCTAGGAACAAACCTGATGGTGTACTTATAATCATGTATATATTAGCATTGATAAAGTCAGCCAATAAGACACGACTGTCATCAGTACCAAAAGTCCATTTAAACCACGCTTGCTGGATTGTATTGCCATTGACAAGAATGAACTTATAAGTATATACAGTATTAGGGGTATTATCAGAAAGACACGTAATGACATTTTCAGTGGAGTTACCAGAGAGTCTAGTGATTCCTGTAGGAATATATCGAGGTACGTGACTGGAACAATCCTCAGCATCTCTTAGGTCTGCTACATCTTGAATCGTATAGAAACGCATAAGAGAGCAATAGTTCACTCTATCGTTAATAAAGTAAATGCTATTACCAATATTGATAGGTTGAACATTAGGATTATACACAAAGCTAGACACTTGATCTACTTTAACTGACTTAGGAGTTAAGACACCATCAGAGCCTAATACAAATTGTCCTTCCCTAGCAAACAACATAAGTTCCCTAGAGAATGGCACGGCATGAGTCAGAATGGTTACCTTATTGGAACTCACAGCTACGTCTATAGCATCCGTATCAAGAACACTCGTAGCAGTCTCAAACCAGAAGTTAAAGAAGTCTGCACTAGCACTCAAGATAATATTCTCATCTGCAATAAACCCCAGTCTATTACGATAGAAGAAGATGTCATTGATTGTACGTGTGATAAAGGTAGGCTCAGGGTTAGTGTCTTCGTCACCTGTTTGTCTATCTATCCATTCCAATCTCTTAAAACTAAAAGTGCCATCAGCTTCTCTGACAAGTGCATGAGGCATTGTCTGAGCGTCAATCTTATAGGGAATCCCTCTAGCTAGAGTTTCTTGCCAAGTCTTTTCACTAGCATTCCACTTGACATAGTAGTCATCCGAAGTATCACCTGAAGTATAACCTTTAATTCTCAAGACAAAATCATCAGGTGCATCATTGGGCAGCTTATTTTCTGAAGACACCCAGTCCTTAGCAGAGTAGAAGTTACCACCGGCATAACCATCTTCAATGTTATACTCAAAGTCACTTCCATCTTTCTTACGGACAGACAGAGTAGAACTGTTGTCTATCTGTGCAGCCTCAAAAGTATCTGTGATACCTACATTATTCCAACCATCATCAGACGTAGCAATAGAGCATACATCTTCGTCATCTCTGGATGCCAGTTGACTAAACCCAGTCTTCCATACTACACCTTCCCAGTAACCTTCAGTAGGCTTAGTGCCAATCAAAGCATAGTAAAGACACTCTGCAACCTTCTGAGTGTTGGCATATCTAACTTGCCATGCAGCGTTACCTGAAGGAATTCTTACACCGGCACAGAACTTATCATTAAGCCATATCTCATAGGTCTTACCATAGGCAGTACCTCTGACATCAAACAACACCTTGCCATCATTAGTGTCTGGACTGAGAGCATCAGTCATAGCAGTCTTAATGGTGTTGTTAAGAATAAACGTATAGTCAGCTACAGTGACAGCTCTGAATTCTTTTATAGGGTCTGTGACAGTCAGATAGTCGGAGTCTTCCTTAATGTTGACAGTCTTAGCGTTTCCTTCCAAGTCCCATACTCTAAGACTACCTGAGCGCATCTCTAGGATGTATTGCTCCTTCTCATCTCTATTGATAACATGGTATCTCACTTTGTTGTTACCCATAGAGTCCCCAAGTCTAGCTATGTGAATAGCTGGGGGTCTCTTCTGAAGACCTTCTACTTCACTGGGGAATCCATTAATAAGCTCTTCTACTTGGTCAGGGAACCGTATAATATCAGGTTGCTGAGATACGCCACCCTTAAAAGAACTAATGCTTTGGGAAATAAGGGGCATACGGTACTCCTCTGTGTTCGGCTATCTGGATAAAGTCTCCATCCTCAAAGACATTGTAGTCACCTGTAGTCAAATCATAGTCAACCACATCTGCATAGGCAGCAGTCTCTTCAGTTTGAAGATGAAGGTCTAACCCATCGTCCCCTAGGTATCTCATTTGGAATATCCTAGAAGAACGAACTGTAATATACTTTCTAAATTGTTCTGGAAGCTCATTAAACGGAAGTTCTTTAACGAGTATCTTAATGTCCAAACCTTCAGGAAATATGTTGGTTTGACTAAAGACATCAAAGAAATATCCGTCTCTTCGAATTAACTTATAGGTTGGAGCTTCAAACCTGAGATAACTATTAGGACAAGGAACATTAAGTTTTCCATATCGGTTATCTTCAGGGTCAAGATGTATCATTTCAAGAGTGTTAAAGAACCACCCTCTTGCTTGTATTTCTTTAGATACACCTTTAAGAATTCTTTTAGCATTGATGACATCTACATTGTTTTCGTCTTCAAGGCTAGAAACAGGAGAAGAGCCTATAGAACTTAGGATTTCATTGACTGCATCTAATTCATTTTGCGGAGTTATAATCAAAGCTAATCCCCTAGAAAAAATAGCCCCAGGGCATACATATAGTACACTCTAGGGCTTATAGTTCATTAATTGTTAAGCTACTGTTTTCTTAGCTCTCGTCTTAGAAGCTACAGTCTGAAGAGCTTGGCCTTCTTCACCACCCCCTTCTTCTTCCTTTTCTTTGTAGCCATAAGTTTCAAGCTCAGAATCCGTCATGTCTTTCACCCACTTCTTAGCTGTAATATCGTAGGTGTTTGCATACTTAGTAAGATCAGCAGGCATAGACTACTCCTTAGGAATCAGCGCCAACCTGAGCAGTCTTCACAAAGACACCAACAGCTTCAGGTCTAAGACCACCGTGGCCCATCGCGTACTTGGCAATGATTTGGTCAGCCTGATATTCGGCTCTACGTGCTTGTTCCATAGCAAGATCACGGAGCTTCACCGTACCAACAGCGGAACGATGGAAGACAATCCCTTGCAACACAGCAGTCGTAAGTTGTTTCTTGAGGGTATGCTTGCTGTCAACACCCTCGTTAATGAAATGCGGGACTTCAATAATTTGGAAGCCGGCAACATTCATCAAGCGACCGCTAGACGGGTCAAAGAGAGCCGCATAGTTAGCCGCATCAGGCATCAACGCACGGAGAATGGCAGAGTAACCTTCAGGAGTCGTCAAGAAGTAACGATCAGCCTGAGGAACATAGTTACGGGTAAATGCAGCACGAGCAGCAATCAGACCTTCAAGCAACTTATTACCATAAGCTGTGGATTGAGCTGCGTCCATACCGGTAACAAATTCAAACGCCTTACCCGTACCTGGGTTTCCAAGCGTAGAATTTTCAGGAATATTTTCTTGCATACCGGCAGCCTTCTTAGCTGCCAGATTAGCAAGTTCATTGATAACAGCACAGTCAGCAGCCTGAGCAAGAGCTTCACCAAGTTGACGAGAGTATTCAGAACGCACATCATAGTGGTTCATTGCTTCGTCAATATCGGTAATCAAGCAGTCAGCCGTAAGAAGACCATCAATCTCGATGACCTTCTCGGTGTGTTCCATCTTCTTACGTTGATCGTCCAAGTTGTTACCAGGTTCAAGGTACTTAGCATGGGTACGGCCCATAACAGGGAACGAAGCAGATTTGCCATAGTTAATAGTACGGACAATATGCTTGTCCATCACAACCGTGGTACGAGCAAAAGCCGTCAGAACTTCACCTGCAAAAATCTTCAGGAACAACGCACGGCGCTCCCCTGCACTCAGTTGTTGACCAGGAGTGGAAATAGAGTTAGCATTAAGAGTTGCCATTTAAATAAACTCTTATTAT
>ENA-OROX01001932-OROX01001932.1-human-gut-metagenome-genome-assembly--contig:-NODE-1932-length-15603-cov-10.018974_pt1 | contig 15603 bp, 19 predicted proteins | sample MGYA00242133_ERZ509058 | MGnify/ENA primary metagenome ERZ509058 (study PRJEB26280, sample SAMEA2338751) | human gut metagenome | biome: human gut; feature: human-associated habitat; material: faeces...
AAGTTTGTACCAGAATGCAAAGCAGAAGTTTGCATCCCCAAGAACATACGTTCGAACTGTGAAGTGTGTTTGCTGTTAACAAAAATTATTAGCGATATGTTTCGGAGATTCTTGCTGGTAATAGAAATTGTTATTGTTAATGTAAAATGTTAGTCAATAGGATGGGTGGTTCTTAGTGATAACATAAATAGTGAATTGATAATTTAAAGAAAGTGTTGACAAAGGTGTGCACATGTGTTATAGTTAAAGCATCAAGAGATATAGCAAATTAAAGGAGGACGAAGTTATGATAAAAGAGGAATTTGAGAACTTCATCGGAAAACAAGTAAGCGATAAGGATTACGAAGTGATTGACCGATTGTCTGCATTTTTACCGGCTACCTGTGAGGAAGAAGGAACGAGACAGATTGCGAGCGTTTATAATGTTGGTGGTATGGCGCTTATCCGTGATGTGCTTGAAACGGCAGATATTATGAACAGTTTGAAAAAAGAACTTGAGAAAGTCGTAGCAGACTTTGAAAAAGTATTAAAGATAATGGGATTGAATTAGTTGGTAGGATGCTGGCAATTTAAAAGGAGGAAATAAAAATGACAGTGCAAGATTTATTATATACATGCGGCAACGTCGATAAGAAAATGTATATTACAGTAATTCAAGCAACTGGAAAAGAACTTGTTTCAGGGAAAAATATTATTGCATTTTTTGAATCGCCAGAGTCGCAAGAAATATTAAAAATGGAAGTTGATTACTTTAAGCTATTCACTTCTGAGATTATTATTCTATTGTAAATATAAGGAGATGATTAAAAAAATGAAAGATTTTTTGATCACATGTTTTATATTCGATTTATTTGTAATTTTAATGTTAATAATATATGTATTTGCATAATAGAAAAGGAGGGTTACCTCCTTTTCTATTTATCAATTGTGATATTATTTTCGGGGTAATACGGTTGTAGAATTAACTTCGGCATTTTCCGGCGGTGTAGGTGGCGCAATATTATTACTTTCGTCTAATGCAGGAGCTTTAGTAACGTTTGATTTTTCCAGAGGTACAGGCAATTCAACAGCTGTTAAAGTAGCAATTCCGTTAATGTCTGCTCCACCTCCCCCATAAACAAAGAATAATTCACCATAAATAGGCTGATTGGCATTTACTTTTGTAATAATTGTTATTGTAGGGCCGCCACTTGTTGACGGTTTACTACTTTCGGAAGTCTGATATGCGAGATTAGTATTAAGTCCGCTTCTAAGTCTTATTGTTGCCGCACCTTCAAAATTTGCATTGATTGTTGCAACGAAAGTAATAATCATGAAACATGTGTGGTCACAAGTAAACGCAGAAATTGTATTCCATGAACCATTTGTTGTATTGTTTTTATTTAATACGTCTGCCTGGTAATAATATCCGCTATTTCCTGTATATTTAATATTTCCATACATATTCAGATATTCAAAGTCCGTTGGATAAGTAATCTCACTATATACATTATTATATACTCTGCTTTTTTCTGCATTATCGGAGTTACTAATTTCCCCTCTAATACTATTACATTTATTGTTATAAATATCATTAGCTCCACCCATAATTAACTTACTTGAAGCTCCATGATAAATAAAAATGTCATAATTTTCTTGGTCAATAATTGCATTATTTAACACAATATTATCATGAATTGAGCATTTATAACAGTCGTAGTCTGTATATAATCCTGTATACCCACATGATGTAATAATATTATTGGAAATATTGCTATATAATCCATTAACGAAAATTCCATATGACGCGAAATTATCTATTGTATTTCCAGTTATAGTATTATTTGAAGAAGTAGTTCCTTCTGCAATTCCTATTGATATTCCCCGTCCGTATGCCGTATCAATATTAGTAACAAAATCATTTCTATTTCCTGTAAAAGTGTTATTGATAATTTGTGCATTGATTATCGTCTGGTTAGCGATAAAAGCAAAACCACTCATACAGTTATTAGCTATATTATTAGAAATAGTACTGTAATTTAAGTTTATAAATCGAAAAATATTTTTAATGTTATTAAACTGGCAGTTGTTAATAATAACGTGATACAAAGGGGCACTTTCGTTTGAATTTCTATTACCAATTGCACAGTCTTCTGAGCTTAAAACGTTGTAGTTAATTTTTTCGGGGTGCGAAAAGTTGCAGTTTTCAATTGTAATTTCCGTCGATGGAGAATTATCATACGGGCCGAACCAGTTATATGAACCATAGTTTGTTGCCGCGTCCAACTGAATCATTTCATATGAAAAACTAGTAAGAGCGTCGAATACACAATTACTAATCCAAACTCGTTTGCTACTGATAATTTCAAGAAAATGCCAGTCTTGTTTTACGTTGTTTGCAATTCTGCTTTCAAAAGTGCAATCGCAAATTCTGATATCACGACAATGACATACGCTAATAATTGTCTGATTTATTCTCAAACTTCTGAATCGAAGCGAATCAAACGTAATAAAATTATTTGCTTCATACCCGCCTAACGTTCCGTTAGAATCATTAATAAAGAAAACCATATTATTTGTAGTACTTTGAATCAGTGCCCTATATCCGAAAACATAGGTATTAGATTTAACTCTAATAGTTTCGCTGATTAAATAATTTCCTTTTGGAAAATAAATAAAAGCATCTTGAATTGAAAAAGCTTTTTTTATTGCTTCTGTTGAATCTGTTTGCGCTGTGTTATCGGCTCCGCAATCAGTAACAACATTTACAAAATTTGACATTTTATTTAATGCTTTAAGAGCATTTTCTCTTGAGATAACATCTTTTACATTAGCTATCTGCCCAAGAACATTAAATTTTTTTACATCGCTCATATTGTCTCCTTTCTAATTATATATAAAAGCATAAGTTCAACTCTTTACGTCTTTTTTGAGAGTAATAGTTTCTGTGCTTTCATCATAAATAGCATTAATAATTAAATTATTAAACTGTGCGTCAATATATTCTGTAAGTGCCTTGTCTACATTAATATTTATAAAGTCGACAATTTCATTCATTTTAGTTGTGAGTTTGCATATCTGCTCATAATAACTAAGACTATCATCATATGTTAGCGGTAAAATTTTTGCACCGCATGGATATAAAACTTTATCCATATATTAACCTCCTACCATAACTGAATAAATAATGAATTTAATTCATCAATTATCATTTTATCAATATTGATAATAGACTTCCTAAACTCAATCAAAAGTTGTCCATAATTTTCACTATTATTTTTTCCCATTACATTTTCTGTCCACGTTTCTGTTGTTTCACTTGTTCCTTGTTCGGCTGTTGTTCCACTGGAGTTTCCCGTATTCACCGTTGTTCCCTTATTTGTCTTTGTCCCTTTATCTGTGTTAGTATTTGTATTACTTCCTTCTGTAGTACTTGTTCCATGTTCATCGGAACTATTAGTTACAGTGTCGGTTCTTGAAATCATGCGAATGTCAGTAAGATATTTATCTGATTCAATATTAGCAATTCCTCCTTGTGGGGTATCGTTAAATTTATTTGTTTCGTTAAAGTTATTATTATTACTTGTTTCTGAATTATATTCACTTGTTCCCTTAACAGTGTTTTTTCCGGAATCCGTTACTGTTCGATCATTTGTTTCTTCGTAATTATCCGTTTTATTATTAGTACTAGAATTAGTTGTGCTTCCGCTTTTAGTATCAGTTCCTCTTGTCGTTTTCGTAAAGGTTGTTGTTATATTTGTATTGTATAAGGGGTTAAATTCATAAACAGTGGTTTTGTATAATTGGTTGTATGTAGGCATAATTTCGCATAGAGTAGCGTCAAGCCACAACTGCCATAAACCAACAGTTTCTGCACAAATTTCTCGTGTATAATAAGATCTCAAGATTTTTTCACAGAGAATCTTTCTATAGCTTTCATCGAAAATTTCCCAGTTAGTTGTGAAGATTTTATCCCAAGACTTGTCAAGTACAGAATTGATATTATTGAATCCGACGCTTTCCTGTAGTCCTGCTTTTTGCTCGCAGATATATCTCACTTCTGTTGTGTACTTACTCATTGTATTCACCTCCTAAAGCAGGAGTATCTAAACCTAAGTCTACTTTCCCGAGTTCATCAATTTCATCTCTTATAGCCACCTCGATATTTGTCCCGAACATAGCATTGATTTTTTCTACCGCATGTTGCCGTTCAGATAAGCGTGAGTATCTATTTGCGAGAGTTCCGCCAAGGCCTCTTAGAACCTCATCTTTAATTAAACGTTCTTTTTTCATAACGTTTGCAGATGGAATACCTAAGTATGTAAGAGCTTCGTTCCACAAGTTTGTTTTTAAATCATAAATTTTGTCGCATACAAAAGGTGCGTCTGTTTTTAAACAAATAACAGAATTTTCATCAAAGGAATTGTCAGCAAAGATTACAGGACTATTTCCATCCATCTCTTTAAACGCGTTCAGTAGTGTTAGTCTTAACTTTTGATCGCACTTTAACAAAACAGGTGTTTTTTGAGCATTGGCATTAACATCAATGATTCTGTCCAAATTATAAAGTCTCTGTGCAAATAATTCAATAACCGGAAAAGTCGGAGTCCTGTCCATGTTATTCCATATAATAACACTATTAGTATCATATAAAGATTTGCGATAATTATTATATTTAGAATATGCTACGCGTCTAACAGGTTCGCCATAGACGTTAAAATTTCCGTTACATACTACGTCTAGGGCAAGGTTTCCAACCACTTCGTCATTGAAATATACAACCCCCGCACTATAAAACAATGACTGTTCAATATATCGGCTATCAATAGTGGAAGGTATGTTTTTCCATTCGAACATACTAATAGAAATCTGACGTAGAATAGAAAGATACTGCCCGTATGATCGCATATTAAGATTTAATGAGTCACTAAAGTAACTTTTCTTTTTGCTCAAAATATCACCTCCTTACGACGGGCTGTTATCAAGGTCATAGTTTCCAATTTCCGTGTGTTTTTTCCAGAACCTACAACCAGAGTTGAAAATATTTTCGATTTTTCTTGCATCGTCAGACGGTAAATTTCCCTCCACTATGCAATCTGTAGTTTTTACATACGTCCAATGCGGCCTTGCATTCATGTTGGGAGTAGCAGTTCGCCTTACTGCATATCCAAAAGCTGAAAAATAATCATCAATTACTTTCGCGTATGCTTTCGTAATACATTTTTCATAGATTCTGAAACCTTTCTGCTTTGTGGCAAGCAGGAAATCACTTTCCTGTGTTCCCTGATTTCTTGTTCCCATTTCAACAGGTACAGTATTAACAGTTAATAAATCAACTACTTTTCCTATGCTATTACTAATGCCACCCATAATTGCGCCGCCGATTGCACCGAGGATACCTCCGCCCGCTCCTGCGGCTCCACCGCTGATTGCGCCCTTCGCGAAAGTGTTGAACAGGCTGTTCGGTGCGGATGTATTTTGCTGTGCAGTATAGGCGCGGTATGTATCAATGTTGTAAGCGCATAAAGGGAAGCTTGACAAGCTAACTCGTTCGTCAATCTCCAACTGCCCATTTCCTGACATAGACTGAACCTTATAATTGATTGGCATAAAAAGAGCCTGTGTTGATGCCCCAAAGGCCGCCTGCTCTGTGAAACTATATGTTCCGCTACTTGCGTTTCCGGGTACAGTATTGAAACACTCATACTTATAATCTTTTTTGTCACCCTCTCCATTGCTTACTTCGGCGTATTTGTACGGATAGCAGAATAATTTTTTATTTTTGGGAACGTAACCATCAAGAGTGTTATAGGGTTTATTATTTGTATGTGTTTCTTTGTATCTGTCCTCAATCGGAGTTCCGCCAGGAACAACGTATTTTGCCGGAAGTGAATATATTTTAACAATATTGTCTGCTTTATTTTTATCAATTAGACCATTGATATAATTATTTGCGGATTCTGCCGTTACAAAAACAGAAATAGCGCATCCGCTATAAATTCCACCAGCGATACCTCCACCAGAACCGCCCGATTCTGCCGCCGTCACTATAACGATAGGATTAAATGACGTTGTTCCGGTAAGAGTGTAATCATGAATACCTTCGATAACATGTTCGCCAAAGTTTATTCCCTCATCAAGAATATTAACTCCGATTGAATCATCCGTCACATGTTGTCGCTCAACAAAGCACTGTTTTAATTGAAAAGCCCCCATCCATGTAGTGAGATAGTCAATTTCAAAATGGATTTCCGTCATACCGTTTGATCGGTATTCAATGCTAGTGATAAATGCATAAAACCATTTGTTTTCATACGATGTATTTTTGTATCGTAAATATCCTGCTGAAAGGATATTAGCAATCGGAGTTCCAATTTTGATGATGCCTTTTTGCTGTGATACATAAGAAAAGTTGGTTAAAGTCGCTATTTTCCCGACGTTTGAGAAATAAGAATCTTTAGCGGTTGTTGAACTAAAATATAATGCGTTATCATAATTACCAGATAAACCAATATCTGAAAATAATTCTATTGTACTGTTAGGGGTAATATACATATATTATCACACCTTTCTATATATACGGATAACACTTTTCATCTTAAAAGATGGAAGAACAGGGTTATTTCTGGAAACAAATATATTACTCTTTTCTATAATCGCAAAATTATGACCATAATATATCTCACCATTCGAATCTTCAATAGGACTTTGTGCATAATATGAAAAAAATGGTGTAGAAACACTATTTTGCAACGATAATGAAAAAAGGCATTGCGTATTATCAGATGATACGGGCTGTAGCGTATGCAAATAATAATAATCACCCGCATCTAGTGTTACTTGAATTGGAAAGGCTAATCTTTTAACTGTACTTTTGGTAGTTTGAGTATCATCGATATTTACATCAACTCTTCTAGTATATACAATTTTATATTTTGAAAAATCAATGTTAAACACTCTTGACTCTAATGAATTTATTTTACTGTATAATATACTATTTATATTTCTATCAATATCTTTCATTTAATATCTCCTTTATAAAATTAGCGGGGATAACATCCCCGCTGGTTATTATACAACTGTATCAAGTGTAACAGTTGCTCCTACTGCGGTACTTGCATCGATTGTATCAGAAACTTTAGCGTTATAAGTAGTTCCATTTACCGTTGCGCTTAATACAAGTTTAGTTTCAGCAGCACTTGCCGGAATCAGCAAAGCTCCGTATTTCTGTACTCCTATACCCGCTTCTGTTGCCTGCTCCGTCTGAACTAACTGAACATTATGTGGCTCTAATGTAGCTCCGTCCACCTGCGGTTCCAAACAAAGAACTGTAGCGGTTTCGGAAATGGACTTATCGACAACCTTAAACGTGATACTATCGGGAAGCCTAGTTGTAGCGGTACTTGCAACAAACACAATTGCGTTAGCAAACCGGGAAGAACTAATCGTTTTCCATGTGTGATAGAAGTAATTCCAATACAGCCCCGACGCAACATATTTTTCAGTAAATTTATTCATATTATCATAGCACTGAAACCAATTTTCATCTAGCAGGACTGCTTTTACATCTGCCATAAGAGCAAGTTCCTCAGTCGTTACTTCTGCAACGCCGTCGGAGTAATCGCGGATAACGCTGAATCGTTCATTGTCAAACGTTGTAAAATCATCAATCAGGAAAAGGCTTCCCATAAAAGTAGCTTTATCCATATTAAACGCCGCCGCTAAAACCTCAACGTCATATTTTGCGTTGAAATCAGAGTCCATGAAAATAACCTGTCTCTCGCGAGGAGTATTGTTTCTAACAGATGCCGCATTGTAGGTCGTTTTCGGAAACGTGATTGCATTCGATTTTGAACGGAAAGCGGTTGCGTAATTTGACATATTAGAATCATCAACCGCTACAGGGTACATCTGCCCTTTTGTTACTGCTTTAATAATCAGATATTTAAACAGCAAAAACTCGTCATACTCAGCGGCAGTATATACAGATTCTACAATTTTAGCGATTAAGTCAGTTACTCCCTGTTCGCTCAGAAACGCCCTTCTTAAATCCTCGTCCTGAATGGTCACCGGATACATAACACGCCAGTTCATGATGTGAAACTGACTATGCACATCAGGAAGAGAACGCTTAAACTCTCTACCTTCTCCTTTGTCGGGGTCATAATCAACCACTTTTGCAATGCTTACAAAAATATCTTCGACCGTTTCTCCGAACTCCAGATATCCTTTTTTCAGTCTGGAATATGGGTTATTAAATGTAACGCTCTGTGCCCGCACTAATGCAATACGGTTTACTAATGCATTTAAAAACTGATTTGCCAGCGCCGGAGTGCCGCAGATAATTTCTCCTACCTGAGGAATCTGTGTTGATTTTTTTACTACAGGAACGCTCTGCTGATAATCATAACTAGCATTCTGCCTGATAACGTTTAAAATGTCAATCGTGCTCGCATTAAGACTACTCTGTGCAATTCTCTTAGCCATAGCTATTTAACCTCACTTTCTACAGTAAATAAATCCTCAAATTTTGTCGGTGATTCATAATGCTCAATTTCGGGTTCGCTCTCAGGGATATCATCTTCTTTTCCCTCAAACCGTTCCTTGTAACGTTTACGCCAAGAAGCGTCGTTTTCTTCGTATTTTGCTTTCCAATCTTCCATATCTGAGAATGAATCAATAGTATCTGAGACATCCTCAAGCAATGAAATATTATCGTCACTTAAATTTTCCCCAAAGCTTGCATTAAGTTTGGCGATTAAATCTTCTTTTGATAATACTGCCATTTTTATTAACTCCTTTCTTAAATAATTCTTCTCATGAAAAACCACAACGGCATGCCTTTTCCGTTATTGCCAGGCGTTGGCCCGGGCGGCTCGGGCTCCACTCCTCCGGCCCACCAGTATACAAGCATTACGTTTGCATGTGCATTGCTTCCGGTGGGGTCTTGATAGAAATTGCCGGAGGTCTGCTTCCAGGAAGACGGACTCGCAGATTTATTATCGTAAATGAACTGATAATAATTTTGCGCGTATGCAATACGCTCAGTCAATTTATTTCCGGGAACACCTTCCCAACATGCCAGAAACTCTTCTACTAGTAACGGTAAATTCGTGCTTGTTGATGACAAAAATTCAGATAAATTGTTATAACCCATCACTGAATTTGCGGCTGTCCAGTAATTTTCGTGCAGTACAAAATTTAACTGCCCGTATAAATCTCCGTCAGAATATCCCTGACTGGTGACCCATGTATGCAGATTATAACAACGACCATGCGGAGTTCCGACGTTAGTCCACTGTCCTAAGCCAAAACCGCCTATACCGTCATACTGGTATTCGTGATCCCACGTTGTAGGAATTAGAGATTCCCAGATGCCTGGATTCATGCCGGATTCCCACGCCCAGCAACCGCACATAGCGGAAACTACATAGGGACTAATTTTTCTTTCATCTGACATTTTTATCACTCCTTATATTTATTAAAAATGGGCATCAAGTCATTTACGCAATGCTGAATCTCCGTATAGTTATAGCCAGCTCTTTTTAATAACTTTTTTCTGTCTTCTCCGTTTCCGTATGCTCCGTTAATAACTTCGATTGCAACGGCAATTGTTTCAGGGATTCTAATAATACTTATGTCAGCCATTTGTTGTCCTCCTTTGAAATATGAAAAATTGATAAAAGTTTTGCGGGTAAAATGTCAGTAATTTTAGCAAGATTTTCAATGATTGAAACGACTTCTGTAAGGCATACAAAAGAAATTACAATTGGAAGTAATTTAATATCTAATATAAAACCCACTTCACTTCCGTATGTATCAATCATTAGTGCCAAAAAATAACAGATTAAGAAACCAATCTTTTTAAAAATTCCGTCACGCAGTTTAGTTGATTGTAAATCTTTTTCTTTAACTGCTGAAATTAAACCGGTTACTAAATCTGCTAAATTAAAGAGCAATGCCACACCGATACTATGCATGTATTCACCACCTTTACATTTAATTGTATTTATGTTACAATATAACTATAGCATAAATACAATTATCTGTAAAGGAGTGCGTACTATGAATTTACAAAAATATAATCACTTTATATCGAATGATAACATTCATTATAGTGGAAATTTACTATTGTCAAAAATGGATAAAAATGGAAATAAGCCAGAAACGTATATTTCAACGTCGAACCGTAGTGCTGGAAAAACTACATGGTTCGGAGGATACATTTTAAATAAATTTTTAACAAAAAATGAATTGTTTTGTATTTTAATGAGGAAAAAATATCAGCTTGAAAAAGCAGTTTCTTTTATGGCATATTTTTCCAGCGCATTATCAGTTTACTATACTGATTTAGAGATGAAAGAAGAAGTAGGAATCAAAGGAGTATTTAACAATATCTACGTTAGACTTCGGGGAAAAGAAAACGAATGGTTCTTATGCGGATATAGCACTTCACTCAATTCCAGCGATGATATACGAAATTTTTCAAACGTTTTTAATCATGTTACGAGAATATGGCTCGATGAATTTCAGCCAGAAAGTGGCGATTATGTAAAAGACGAGGTGAAGCGAGTTTTTTCTATTCATACATCACTGGCAAGGGGCGGTGGCTCGCAGAGTAGATATTTACCTCTTATATTAACCGGAAACTTAATTGATGTAAATAACCCTTATTATGAACACTTTGGAATAAACCGCGATATAAATATTGAAACCAATTTTTATAGAGGAAATGGCTTTGTTCTTGAACAAGGGTTTAATAAAAGTGCCGCAGATGCTCATTCAAATAGCACATTTAATCAATCTTTTTCAGAATCTGATTACAGTAAACTATTAACAAAAAAAGAATATTTAAAAGACGATAACACTATGATTTTAAAAACTCCTAATTTAAAAGGTGATTACTTATTTACTATTAAGTATTGTGATAAATATTTCTCAATTCGTTACTTGTATGGTCTGGCGTTTTACTATGTTAATGAAACTGCTGACTTGACATATAACTTTGCACTTGCTGCAAGAAAAGAGGACTTATCGGATGATTGTATTTTTGACGGAAATAATCGTTTTAAAAAACGAATGAAAAAAATATATCATAATAATATGGTTCGATTTTCAAGCTATAAGGCGCGAGAAGCTTTTCTTGAATTTATCAAATAAAAATTACCCCGTCTTCTCTCGGCGGGGTAATTTAATTCATCAAAGTATGATACTGTGTTTGTTTGGAATATGACTGTTCTTAATTAGCGCACCATGGGTAGATACAAAATGAATCTACAGTTACTTATATACAAACTTTCAATGATTATAGACTACTAACAAATAATCTTTACTTCGGATATTATCCTTTATTTGTCGTTATTTCTATTATCCTAAAAAGCTTGTTCTTAGTATTTCAATGGAATCACCCCTTTCCTTATTTATCATATCACAGTCCTATGAAATTGTCAATAAAAATCACCGCCGGAATTTTAATCCGGCGGCTATATAAGGAAAGGAGGAAAGAATGGGGTTCCCCTAACCATAAGGGGCTTATTACTGGGGCGGATAACAGGTGCTTTCTTTTGTTGCCGCAGCAACAAAATCTTTTTCAAGCATTTTGTATACTGCCGAAGAAGCTTCTTTCTTTGTGCAAGAAACAATAAGAATATCTTTACTTCCTAAGATAGAAATAAGGAGCTTCTTTGCTTCCTTTTTTCCTACTACTCCGTCCAATTTATATATATCAAGCTGCCCATCCTTTACAAATGTAACTTCTGTGTCATATTCAATAATGGTTCTTGTAATATATTTTGCCATATTCTATTCTCCTTTAGTCAGCAAGGCTAAGAGTAATAAACTCGCGCCCATTTTTAGATTTTAATTTATCAACTTTAACTGAGAACGGGTCAGTGTCTCCCATATCTGTGAGCGTATCAATAATATCTGATAAAGAACGCATTACGCTTTCCGATCTGGTCGCGTATAATGCGTCGCAACCTGATTCATCATCAGGCTCAGAAATGATGAGAAGAGAATTGAACACCTCTCCAGTATTTTCATTTATAATTTCCTGTTCAATATAACCTTTAAAAGGAATGATCGTTCCCTTAGCCAACTCTTTCATGGGAATAGCATCATTTCTTGAGGTATAAGACAGAACTTTTCTTGCGGTTAAACCTTCACTTGTTTTAATTACTTTTGCACTCATGTTTTCATTCTCCTTTTTATTTATATTTTGTAGTACCTGCAATAGAGAAGTTCTGACACCGTTTATCATTCGTAAATAAAAATCCAGCGGTTTCACCCGTGATAATCTGCATTTTATTATCCGAACCCCTCTATCCGGTACATATATATCTTAGCACGTTTTTATATGTTTGTCAACCCCATATATCATCCTTTTCATATATTTCATTATTTTTCAAAGAAGAAATAAGTTCTTCGTACTCATCAGTAATTGATAATTCATACGAGGTTCTTTCCATTGCAATGTATGTTCCGATGTGTAGAATGTTTCCATCAATAGTGAGATCGAAGTTGTCAGTATCATTGTATAACAATCGTTTTTTCCATGCTTGCCGATCTTCCAGCGTTCCATCGGCTCCCACCATGAAATGCATACCGACTTTAAAATTTTCGATTTTACCTAAAAGCTTTGCTCCTAGTTTTTTAGGCACTCCTGCTATTGTAATGTGTAATTGATCGTTTTCGTCATCGTACGCGTATTTCTTTGCGCCGAGAGTTATAAATCGTTTATAAAATCCATCAAAATCCGCGATACCTAAAATTTGTAAATCTCCTTTTTTCGTGTATGCTTTGAACGATACATTACAATTTTCAGCGTATTCAATCCATTGTTTGTTGTAATTTTCTAATAATTCTTTATACTTTTCTCCGTTCTCGATTTTAACAGAATCAGTATCGGCATAAATAAAATCTTTGTATGTTAGGTCGATCAACTCCTGTAAACGGACTCTGGCTAAAGCAGTAACCGTTACCCCCCACTGATAATTTAAAAACTTTCCACTTCTTACATTATAATACGATTCAATTTGATTCTTTGCTTCCTCTTCTGTGGGAGTTCGTAATGTTAATTCATTTAAATTCCCCGAAAAATCCGATATATCTTTTACGATTTTCTCAACCATCATGCCGAACGATGCATTTACACGGTTTTTTGACTTCATGTATTCATACTCAGAACCCTCAATACCCTTTAGCTCTGTTTTCTTTGTATACCAACTCGCACACTCTTTTCGTATTTCATCGGGCAAATATCCTTTTGTTGTGTAGTATGCTTTTGTTATTTTCATTTTACCTACATATTGATTCTTAATAATGGCATATTCACAACCCAAAAAACTAAATTCAAACGATTCCTTTTGTGATATCAGGCGGCCATTATCAAAAATACCTGTACTGTATGCAGATGTTGGGCATATCATTTTTGACTTTGGAATGTATGGAACGGGTGTTTTAATATTATCTCTTAACTGAACATCCTCAAAAACAGCTTCAAAAATACACCAGTAATTTTTGATATAGTAATCAATTCCATCTGGTGTCTGAACAGAATTGGTGCATTCCATCAATCGTCCAGACGGAAACTGGTCTGAACATATCATTACAGCAGGATAGGACGAAGCAAAATCATATGATGTTACATTAGATATTATTCTACCCACTTTATAGCGGTTAGCATGTGTATTGCCACCACGAAACGCTTTTACTAATAAATTGTATTGTTCTAGGGTTATCTTTTCTTTATCCATATATTTTTGTCTATATGTTTTTTTCTGCTTAAATTTAGCATCTGACTTAGCACGATACGAACCACCATTGTATGTACTTCCTAAGCATGCTTTTTTATATGACCGCCTAACATATCCTGTATTTGTCATTGGAATTGTTCTAAGATTATCACCTTCTTTTTCCATTATTGACATAACAGCGTGGTACAATGTGATTACATCCATCCCCGAGTAGTACAAAATTTCGTCTGATAAGTCAGACCACGGATAGCGGATAATTTCATAATCTATTAGCTCCTTGTCTTTCTGATACTCTGCTGAGTTGTAATTTTCACAGAACTTAGCTAATGACATATTAGACAGTAAGTAACTGTCACGAAAAATGATTGTATCAGAATTTAGTTCAAATTTTGCTACTTTTCGATTCTTTACAAGGAAAACCTTAGTAAAATCAATATTTAAAATTGACTTTAAAAACTGATACTCAAACGAGAGATTGTGCACATAGCAAACAGTGTGAATATTATGCTTTAATAGAACTCTCTCTATTTCAGAAAAAAGCATATAACACTCAGTTCGCGTTCTGCAAAAGAAAACAGTGTCAAGCAAATAAAGCTGATACAGGTAGGGAAAACCTAACATGTATTCCTTCGGGTTATGCGGATCGTTTTCTGGCATCGAAGACGTTTCAATATCAAATGTTATTGGAGTGGATAATAATGCTTTACCTTTTTTGTTTAAGAGAAGACCGTCATTATTCACTAAGTAATCTATTTTTTTCTCTATTGACTCAAAGGAATATGTATAATAAAAACCAGATAGACGGCTATCTGGCAGTATATCTGGTTTTCTTAAATACGGCATTCTTACACACCCCCTTGTTAATAGTTACTAAAATGGAATCCAGTTTTTATCTTTATTTTGCTCTAATGAATTTCTAATGTAGTCTGCTAGTGTTTTATCAGACTCTTGAATTTCATCGTATATATCTTTAATAGATTTATTTCTATTATCTATTTTTTGCATACCTATTGCTAAAATCAGCTGATCACTGTCATACTTATTTTTAGATTCTACCCCTTTAGTAGTGCCTAAAAAATTAAGCATTTCGACTATTTCATCACTTGACATTCTATCAAGTTCAGGATAATTTTCTTTTATTGTTTCTACTCTTTGCTTCTCTATTTCCGCTACTCCTTCTAAGGTTGCAGATTTCCAGTTTCTGACTTTCTTTAATAACTGTATTGCTTCCTCGTAGTTGCTAATTTTCCTAGATTTTAAACGATGCAGTAGATTCCCTCTTTTACCAATTGCACCTGAACTGATTGTAGATTTTATATAATCTACAGTTTTCGACGTTTTTCCAGCTTTTTTAATTTCCTTTGCCCTTTCATTAAATTCTTTAACTAATGCTCTGTATTCACGCTCTAATACATCTCGCCTGCTAACTTTCCTAGCCATATTCAATCCTCCAATGTATAAATTTCTGCTCTTTTAATTGATTTCAAAATTTTAACCTTAAAATCAAATGTAGACTCTGCTATGATACTAACCATATTGTTATTGTAATAACAATTAGTTTTTACCATAATTTTATCATGATCGATTTTCATATTCAACGAACTACAATTAAAACCCAACTCATTAAGCTTTTCCATGATATTTATTTCTACTACTCTTTTGAACGTATAATCATTCGCACAATCTGTGATTAATGAATCAATGTATTCGCTCTTTGTTTGATTGTTAACCTCACTTTCATATTGCAGTATTTCAATATTTGTTTTATTTAATGAAACTGTTATACGTTCTTTATACTTTGAAATCATCTTTATTTCCTCCTTTTTAATTTGCTATATCTCTTGATGCTTTAACTATAACACATGTGCAC
>ENA-OROX01001966-OROX01001966.1-human-gut-metagenome-genome-assembly--contig:-NODE-1966-length-15378-cov-3.130457_pt1 | contig 15378 bp, 10 predicted proteins | sample MGYA00242133_ERZ509058 | MGnify/ENA primary metagenome ERZ509058 (study PRJEB26280, sample SAMEA2338751) | human gut metagenome | biome: human gut; feature: human-associated habitat; material: faeces...
CAAGATCCTTAGTCTTGCTCGTCTGCCAGTTCCGACACTTCCGCATATCGCATTTCTCCGGGATTCTTTATCTTCTCCCTCGCGACAAGTGATAGTATAGCAAAGAGGTGTTTATATGTCAACACTTTTTTCTAAAAAAATCAAAAAATATTTTTTATTTATACAATTGGCACATTTTATTCAATAAAGGTCTGTAACAGGCATCCTCCCGCTCTATCATCTGCATTCCAACATATGTGTTATACTTCTGCCAAAAAAGAGCAGCCTTTCCAAAAAAGACTGCCCTTCATCTCTATTCTGTTTTCTTCTATATGGATCAGTCAAAAATGATCAGCGCCATAAATACAAGATCTGTATCTCCTGTATTTGTAAGGCCATGTCCTTTTCCATCTGGTGTGATGGTGATATCACCGGCTTTTACCGGACGTTTTACACCGTTATCATCGTACTCGCCTTCACCACTTAAGATATAGTAGGTTTCTGTCTCGCCATGATGCTCATGGTATCCAAGAGAACAGCCTTTCTCAATAGTAACCTGTGCGTAAAGTCCGCATTTTCCTTTCAGCTCATCTCCCTCAAGAATGTCTTTGATGATCACATGGCCTTTACCGCCGCACATATTTTCTACTCTTCTGATGCCCATGATAAATTCCCCTTTCGTGATTGCGTAAATTTATGAATTTTTATGAAACCAGGCTCTCTGTGGTCTGCGCTTCACTTCCTGTACAATTATAAACGATATGATGAATTTTCGCAATCCTCATTATTATTTTCCTAAATTTACTTAAAAAATTCTTCCTTAGCAGAAAAGAAATCGGAGCAGATCCCTGAAGACCCGCTCCGCCCTTTTTATTACAGATTTTTAATTCTCTCAATCGCTTCCAGTGTATTCTCATAGCTTCCGAATGCAGTCAGACGGAAGTATCCCTCACCGTGTGCACCAAAGCCTGAACCTGGGGTTCCTACGATATGTGCTTTTTCAAGGAGATAGTCAAAGAACTCCCAGGAAGTCATCTGATCTGGTGTTTTCAGCCAGATATAAGGAGCATTTTTTCCACCGGATACGGAAAATCCTGCTGCGGAAAGTCCATCAAGGATTGTCTTCGCATTACGCATATAGTAAGCAACCTGCTCTTTCAGCTGTGCTTTTCCCTCCGGAGAATAAACAGCCTCGCCTGCTCTCTGAACAATATACGGAGCACCGTTAAACTTGGTTCCGTGACGTCTTGCCCAGAGACTGTGAAGCTCTACGCCTTCACATACCAGTTCCTTCGGAACAACAGTAAATCCAAGACGAACGCCTGTGAAACCTGCATTCTTGGAAAAGCTTCGAAGCTCGATGGCACAGGTTCTTGCACCCTCACACTCATAAATGCTGTGCGGAACATCTTCCTCAGAAATATATGCCTCATATGCTGCATCATAGATGATCACGCAGCCGTTTTTGTTTGCGTAGTCAACCCACTCCTGAAGAGCAGCCTTTGTGATGGCACCACCTGTCGGGTTATTCGGGAAGCAGAGATAGATAAGATCCGGTACTTCATCTGCCGGGATCTCCGGAAGGAAACCGTTCTCCTCTTTACACGGCATGTAGATCACACCGTCAAAGTTCTCGTGCTCTTTGTTATAAAGGCCTGTACGTCCGGCCATAACGTTGGTATCTACGTATACAGGATAAACCGGGTCGCAAACTGCAACCTTGTTATCCAGTCCGAAGATCTCCTGGATGTTTCCGGAATCACTCTTAGCTCCGTCGGAAACAAAGATCTCATCTGCGCTGATGTCGCATCCTCTGGACTGATAATCATTCTTTGCAATGGCACTTCTTAAGAACTCATATCCAAGATCCGGTGCATATCCGTGGAAAGTTTCCGCATGAGCCATTTCATCTACGGATTTATGAAGAGCATCAATGATCGCCGGTGCAAGTGGCTGTGTCACATCACCGATTCCAAGGCTGATCACGGAATCCTTAAATTCCGGATTGGCCTCCTTGTATGCTTTTACCTTCTTCGCGATATTGGAAAACAGATAGCTTCCCGGAAGTTTTAAATAATTCTTATTTACTGTAACCATAATGCTTTTATCTCCTTCTCTCAATTTCCTCTGCCAGTGCTTTTCTGACGCTGTCAGGATTTGCCTTGCCTTTCAGCTCTCTCATCAGCTGTCCTACGAAAAATCCCATAACCTTATCCTTGCCGCCAAGAAGTTCAGCCAGCGGTCCGGGGTTGGCATCTACAATCTTTTTCACAGTTTCGGTGAGAAGGCCTGTGTCTTCTACGATCTTAAGACCTTTTTCTTCTATATATACAACTGGATCAATGTCCTCGTCAAATACTTTTTCAAATACTTTTTTCGCATTCTGTGCGCTGACCTCTTTTTTCTCCACCATGGAAAGAAGATCTGCCAGATGCTTCGGTGTAAAGTTTACTTTTTCCGGATCAAGACCTTTGTCCTTTGTCAGACGGAGAACTTCCACCATAAACCAGTTGGCTGCTTTTTTCGGATTTCCCAGAAGAACGGCTGTCTCCTCAAAAAGTCCTGCCAGATGTCTGGACTCGGTAAGGATTCCCGCATCGTAAGCCGGAAGCTCATACTCTTTCTGATAACGTTCCATCTTGGCTTCACGAAGTTCCGGAATGGAAGCACGCAGCTCTTCAATCCATGCATCGGAAATGTGGATCGGTGGAAGATCCGGATCCGGGAAGTAACGGTAATCTTTGGCATCCTCTTTGGAACGCATGGCATGGGAAGACTCTTTGTTGTCATCCCATCTTCTTGTCTCCTGGACAACGGCTCTGCCTTCTTCCAGAAGCTCGATCTGACGCTCTCTCTCACCCTCGATGGCTCTTGCAATAGCTTTAAAGGAGTTCAGGTTCTTCATCTCGGTTCTTGTTCCGAATGTCTCGCTTCCCACCTCACGGACAGAAAGGTTAACGTCGGCACGCATGGAGCCTTCCTGAAGTTTGCAGTCAGAAGCTCCAAGATACTGCATAGTGCAGCGAAGTTTTTCCAGGTATGCGATAACCTCCTCGGAGCTTCTCATATCCGGCTCAGATACGATCTCGATAAGCGGCACGCCACTTCGGTTGTAGTCAACCAGGGAGCAGTCTTCCCACTCATCATGAATCAGCTTACCTGCATCCTCCTCCATATGCATCTCGTGGATACGTACGGTCTTTTTGCCTGCGGAAGTCTCGATCTCAACGGCTCCGTCATAGCAGATCGGCAGATACAGCTGAGAGATCTGGTAGTTCTGAGGATTATCCGGGTAAAAATAGTTCTTACGGTCAAACTTGCAGTACTGATGGATATGGCAGTTTGCCGCAAGACCTGCCTTGATGGCAAACTCTACCACTTTTTTATTGAGGACCGGAAGAGATCCCGGCATACCGGTGCAGACCGGGCAGGTATGTGTATTTGGTGCACCTCCGAACTCTGTGGAGCATCCGCAGAAGATCTTTGTTTTTGTGGCAAGCTCCACATGCACCTCAAGTCCTATGACTGTCTCATACTGTTTCATGCCTTTTCTCCCCCTTCCATTGCTGTTCCGAAATCGCCGCGTTTTTTCTCATATGCGTGTGCCGCACGGAACAGATTGTTTTCTTTGAAGCAGTCACCGATCATCTGGATTCCGATGGGAAGTCCGGCTGCGTCTTTTCCACATGGAACTGTGATTCCGGGAAGTCCGCACAGGTTTACTGCTACCGTGTAAATATCGCCAAGATACATGGCAAGCGGGTCTTTCAGGCTCTCTCCAAGCTTCGGCGCGGTAAACGGAGATGCCGGAGCAAGAAGGACATCATATTTGGAAAAGGCCTGGTCGAATTCTTTTTTGATGAGGGCTTTTGTGCGAAGTGCTTTCAGGTAGTAAGCATCGTAGTAACCGGAGCTTAATACGAAAGATCCCAGCATGATACGACGTTTTACTTCCTCGCCGAAACCTTCGGTTCTTGTCTTTTTGTACATATCATGAAGTCCCTCGTACTCTTTTGCACGGAAACCGTACTTCACGCCGTCAAAACGCTCCAGGTTGGAGCTGGCCTCTGCGCTGGCGATGATGTAGTAGGCAGGGATCATATATTCTGTTGTCTTCATGGAGAAAAATTCTACCACTGCACCCATCTCGGTAAGGCTTTTCAGTGTATTCATAAATGCCTCTTTTACCTCAGGGTTCAGGCCTTCGGAAAGATATTCCTTGGGCACACCGAATTTCATTCCCACGATCTTATCTGTCATGGAAGAGGAGAAATCAAGATCCTCTCTCTTCATGGAAGTGCTGTCTTTTGCATCGTGTCCGGCAATGATCTCAAGAAGTGCCGCACAGTCCGCAACGTCTTTTCCAACCGGTCCAATCTGGTCCAGAGAGGATGCATAGGCAACCAGTCCGTAACGAGATACGGTACCGTAGGTTGGCTTGATTCCGGTAACACCACAGTAGGAACTTGGCTGACGGATAGAACCGCCGGTATCAGAACCAAGTGCCAGGTAAGTTTCCCCTGCTGCCACTGCCGCACAGGAACCACCGGAAGATCCTCCCGGAACGTGTTCCAGATCCCACGGGTTTCTGGTCACGCCATAGGCAGAAGTCTCTGTAGTACTTCCCATGGCAAACTCATCCATATTTGTTTTTCCGATAATTACAAGTCCTGCTTCTTCCAGACGGTCAATGACTTCTGCATTGTACTGTGGAACGAAGTTTTCAAGGATCTTTGATGCACAGGTGGTTGTTTTTCCCTTGATGCAGATATTATCCTTGATAGCGATGGGTACACCGGCAAGAGGTCCGGTATAAGTTCCGTCCTCAATGCCTTTCTGTACTTCTTTTGCTCTTGCATAGGCTTCTTTTTTATAGGTATCAAGATAAGCGTGGACTTTGTCCTCTTTTGCCTCGATCTGATCAAATACGTATTTCACACCGTCCAGGACGCTTATCTGATGCTGTTTGATCTTTTCCGCAAGCTGTAATGCGGTTAATTTTCCCAAATCCATGTCCTGTCTCCTGTCTTATCCAATTGTTTTCGGAACCTGATACTGATCTTCTTTCTGCTTCGGCGCGTTGGCAAGCATTGCCTCATGGTTGTCGCCGTTTGTCACAACGTCTTCACGGAATACGTTTTCGTCCTCAAAAATATGGGACATAGGCTCTACGGAAGAAGTGTCAAGCTCGTCTAACTTATCTACATAGTCCAGCATCTTCTGCATATCCTCTTTTGCCTTTTCCTTCTCGTCCTCTGTCAGAGAAAGCTTCGCCAGGATGCAGACATTTTCCATTGTTTCATCATCGATTATCTTTGCCATCTTTTTTCTCCTTATTACGGCTCAAGTCTGTTCATATCACGTGGGAACAGGCAGGTCTCACGAACATTTTCCTCTCCCAGGATCTGCATGGTAAGACGTTCCAGTCCGATTCCAAGTCCTCCGTGAGGCGGCATTCCATGTTTGAAAGTATCCAGGTACTGCTCCATACCTTCCTCGTCCATGCCACGGGCTGCGATCTTGTCTTTCAGCATCTGATAATCATGGATACGCTGTCCGCCTGTGGTGACCTCAAGTCCTTTGAACAGAAGGTCAAAACTTAATGTAAATTTCTCATCTGCCGGATCATCCATTGCGTAGAACGGACGCTTCTTGGACGGATAATGTGTGACAAAAACGAAATCCGCATCGTACTCTTCTTTGAAATATCTTCCGATCAGTGCCTCTTCTTCCGGCTCCAGATCGTATGGGTTACGGATCTTACGTTTATATTTCTCAGCTACCAGCTCTTTTGCTTTGTCAAAACGTACGGCCGGGATCTTGTCTACTTTCGGAAGTTCCACTTTCAGAATGGAAAGCTCATGGGCGTAATCTTTCTTCAGAAGCTCGACTGCATACTGGAGAAATCCGGTTTCCATCTCCATGATATCCTCAAATCCGTTGATATAGCCCATCTCAAAATCAAGGCTTGTATATTCGTTCAGATGACGTTTGGTGTTGTGTTTCTCTGCACGGAATACAGGGCCGGTCTCAAATACGCGGTCAAAAACACCTACCATCATCTGTTTGTAAAACTGCGGGCTCTGTGCCAGGACGGCCGGTTTGTGGAAGTAGCTCAGCTTGAACAGGTTTGCACCACCCTCTGCGCCTCTGGCTCCGATCTTCGGTGTGTGGATCTCGGTAAATCCTTTTTCGTAGAGATAATCACGGAATGCACGCACCAGAGCTTCCTGGATCTTGAATTTTGCACGCTCCTGCACGTTACGCAGGGCGATAGGACGATAGTTCAGTTTTGCCTCCAGGGAAGTGTTCAGTTTCCATTTGTCGATTGCCAGAGGAAGGGGTTCTGCCGGTGAGGAAAGGATCTCCACATGGCTGATGCGAAGCTCTCTTCCGTGAGGAGCTCTTTCTTCCTCATGAAGAGTTCCTGTGAGGCGGACACACATTGCCTCTTTCAGATCATGAATGGAAACATTTGTCTTATCGTTCTCATATACGGTCTGAAAAAGTCCCTCTTTTTTTCGAAGTATCACAAATGCCACATCACCCATATTACGGATGCTGTGTATTGCTCCTTCCACTGTCGCTTCCTGGTCTTTCATGCTCTCAGAAAGAAGCACGTCCCAGGCACATTCTCTAGTCTTACAGATTCCATCCATAAATTCCATTCCCTCATCCTCCAATTCCGGTGCAAAAAATATTCAGCATTCAGCCTTTTTTCTTTGCGCCTGTATTTTGATAAGCGGGTCTTACGAACCCGCTCTGCCACTTTTTTCTGTCAAATTCTGCTTTTTCTGGTGTATTTTTCTTTTATATTTTTCTTTTATACAGAATCATATAAAAGCATCAGAACCATCTGGGCTGTCTCCACCATATTGGTTCCGGAATCCATACTGCATTTCTGAATATAACGGTATGCATCCTCCTCACTCAGATGATTTCTTTCCATTAAAAGCATCTTTGCATTTGAAATATAATTCTGCTCTTTCCATGAACGCTGCTTCGGTTTTTTCTTATCTTTTTTCCAGCGCCTTTCGATCTGGGAAAGGATCATGCTTACCGTATTTACCAGATCTCCGGCTTTCAGAGGCATTCCCACACACAAAACAGAAGGTGGTGCTTCACTGATCACTCCCTGCGAAGCCATAAGCAGCATTTCAAAATAATCCGGCATATAGTCCAGAAGATCACGGTAATACATATCCTGAAGATGATAGCCACAAAGCAGGACGCCGCCATCAAGTTCCGAGATACTGGCAAGGGCATTTGCACCCGAATTGCATACCGCCGCCACCGTGAATCCATATCGGTTAAGGACTGTGCGGATCTTTTTTGCATCTTCTATTTTCGGTAATGCAATCACGATACTCGTGTTCATAAGCCGCCACTCTCTTTCGTCCCATTATGCCTCAATCATCAGATTCGATACAGATACTCCTCGATCTCCCAGTCGGAAATCTCCTGGGAATAACGCAGCCATTCTTTTCTCTTGGCCTGCGCGTACTGTTTGCAGAAATCTTCTCCAAGGATCTCTTTCATCCAGTCACTTTCCTCAAACAGTGTGATCGCTTCCCGTAAGTTCTCCGGTAAATTCTCGATACCCTGTTCCTTCTGGTCCGACTCGGAAAGAGAACGGTCAGAAGCTTTTGTCGGATAGATCTTCTTCTGGATTCCATCCAGGCCCGCTGCCAGGCATACCGCAAAAACAAGGTATGGGTTGGATGCAGCATCCGGGCTTCGAAGCTCGATTCTGGTATCATTACCATTGACTCTCGGGATCCTTACCAGTGAATTCTGGTTGTTTCTCGTCCAGGTCAGTTCTGTCGGTGCATCGAATCCAGGCACAAGGCGCTTGTAAGAGTTTACCAGCGGATTTGTGATAAGTGCCATCTCCCGGCTGTGTGCCAGAAGACCTCCGATAAAATAGCATGCCTCATTACTTAATTTGGACGGATCATCCGGATCCACAAAAATATTTCTTCCATTTTTAAACAGCGAAAAATGGATATGCATGGCTGAGCCGTTTACTTCCCGTCTTGGTTTCGGCATAAATGTCGCATGAAGTCCATGACGTTTGGCTACGGTCCTTACAGCCATCTTAAAGGTCATAACTGCGTCTGCCATCTCACGTGCTTCCCCGTAATGAAGGGCGATCTCATGCTGTGCAGGTGCTGTCTCATGATGAGAGGATTCCACCTCAAATCCCATATCCTCAAGAGTCAGTACCATATCACGTCTTGCATTTTCACCCAGATCCACCGGACTTACATCCAGATATCCGGCTTTTTCGTGAGAAACTGTTGTAGGCATTCCGTTATCATCAATATGAAACAGGAAAAACTCGCATTCCGGGTCAACATAGCAGGTGTATCCTGCCTCTTCTGCTGCCTGCGCTGTTTTTTTCAGAATGTATCTGGAGCTCATCTCATGCTCAGATCCGTCTGCACGGCGCATATCACAGATCAGTCTTGCAACCTTTCCCTGCTGAGGACGCCATGGGAGAATTGAAAAAGTATCGTAATCCGGATACAGGATCAGATCCGGCTCCTTCTCTCCCACAATGCCCGCAATATGAGAGCCGTATACAACGCACTGGTTATCCAGGGCTCTTGGAAGCTCTCTTGCTGTGATCGCAATATTTTTCAGAGTTCCAAACATATCTGTAAACTGGAGGCGGATGAACTCTACGTCTTCCTCCTCTGCCATTGCAAGAATCTCTTCTCTGGTATAATTCCCCATAGTATTCTCTCCTTTATTTCCTCATCACACAAAATAATTACCCTAAAAAATAGAAAAAGGGTGCACTTCAGAGAGCTTTCGCTCCTGAAGAACACCCTTGTTCATGGACGTAATTATAGCAATCGGTCAATTCTTTGTCAACTTTTTTTTAAAGGAAATTAGGGGCAAAAAGAACTTTGCCCCTGGTATTTTTAACTTTTTTACTGTAAATATGAATAACTCATCAGAGATTCATCCACTGCCTTCGCAGCCTCACGTCCCTCGTGGATCGCCCATACGACAAGTGACTGTCCACGGTGCATATCGCCTGCTGTGAATACACGGTCTACGCTTGTTGCGTACTGCTCCGGTTTTGTCTCCACGTTGGTTCTTGGTGTCAGTGCTACATGGAAAGCATCGGTTACATATTTCTCGCTTCCGAGGAAACCTGCTGCAATCAGTACCACATCTGCAGGAATCACTTCCTCGCTGCCCTCGATAGGAACCATGTTGAATCTTCCGGTCTTTTCGTCTTTTACGCTTTTCAGTTTGACAATCTTTGCCTTGCAGACATTTCCTTTTTTATCTTTGATAAATTCGGTAACGGTTGTCTGATAGATTCGCGGGTCATGACCAAATACTGCAATAGCCTCTTCCTGGCCGTAATCGGTTTTCAAAACCTTCGGCCACTCTGGCCACGGGTTGGACGGTGTTCTTGTTACCGGAGGCTTTGGCATCATCTCAAGCTGTGTTACGGATTTTGCACCAAGACGGATGGAAGTTCCCACACAGTCATTTCCGGTATCACCACCGCCGATGACCAGAACATGTTTGCCTTTTGCAAGCTCATATGGGAATTTTGCAAAATCGGTATCCAGAAGGCTTTTTGTTACCTGTTTCAGGAAATCCACTGCAAAGTAGATTCCTTTTGCATCTCTTCCCGGAACCTTGATATCTCTCGGATGGGAAGCTCCGCAGCAGAGAAGGACACGGTCATAATCTTTCAGAAGCTGCTCCGCGGTAATGTCCACACCAACGTTGATGTTGGTGACAAACTTCACACCTTCCTCTTCCATCAGTTTCAGTCTGCGGTCGATGACTTTTTTCTCCAGTTTCATATTCGGGATACCATAGCGGAGAAGTCCTCCGATACGGTCGTTTCTTTCAAATACGGTTACGCTGTGACCACGGCGATTCAGCTGCTGTGCTGCTGCCAGTCCGGAAGGGCCGCTTCCGATGACTGCGATTGTCTTTCCTGTGCGGACAGGCGGGATCTGTGGTTTTACCCAGCCTTCTGCATAGGCAGTCTCGATAATGGCTTTCTCATTTTCCTTTGTGCTGACCGGATCTCCGTTCAGGTTGCAGGTACAGGCAGCTTCACAGAGTGCCGGGCATACTCTTGAAGTAAACTCCGGAAAACTGTGGGTCTTGTTCAGACGAAGAAATGCCTGTTTCCAGTTTCCTGTGTATACAAGATCGTTTGTCTCAGGAACCAGGTTGTGAAGCGGGCAGCCGGAAGCCATTCCGCCGATCATCATACCTGCCTGGCAGAAGGGAACGCCGCAGGCCATGCAGCGTGCTCCCTGAAGTTTCTGTTTTTCTTTATTTAACGGAATACGAAATTCGTTGAAATTCTGAATACGTTCTTTTGGCGGCAGAACTTTTGCCGTTTCTCTTTCATAATCTAAAAATCCAGTTGGCTTTCCCATTTCCTCATCCTCCTTAATGTTTCACGCCGATGCTCTCATAGAATGCTTCCATCTGTGCCTGCTGGCTGGTCAGACCTTTTTCTTCCAGCTTTGCACTTAATGTGATCATTCTCTTGTACTCATCCGGAATGAGTTTTTTGAAGTGAGGCAGATAGGAATCAAAATCAGCCAGCACCTTCTTACCGATCTCGGAGCCTGTTGCTTCCACATGAGCCTCGATGAGATCACGAAGCTCTTTTTTATCATATTTATTATCCACTTTTTCAATGGAGATCATTGCTTTGTTAAGGTTCTTGTAAAGAACGTTGTCCACATCAAGAACATAAGCGATACCGCCGCTCATACCTGCCGCGAAGTTCTTTCCGGTTTTTCCGAGAACTACCACACGGCCACCGGTCATGTACTCGCATCCATGCTCACCAACACCCTCAACTACTGCCACTGCACCGGAGTTACGAACTGCAAAACGCTCACCTGCAACACCGTTGATAAATGCAGTTCCGCTGGTTGCGCCATAGAGAGCCACGTTTCCGACGATGATATTATCCTCTGCCTTGTATCCGGCCTTCTCCGGTACTTTAACGATCAGCTTGCCACCGGAAAGTCCTTTTCCGAAGTAGTCATTGCTGTCGCCGGTAAGTTTCAGTGTCAGTCCTTTCGGGATAAATGCACCGAAGCTCTGTCCGCCTGCACCTGTACAGTTTACAGTTACAGTATCTTCCGGAAGACCCTCTTTGTGGTTTCTTGTGATCTCAGAGCCAAGGATGGTACCGAATGCACGGTCTGTATTGGTAACATTTACATCAACGGAAACTTTCTCACCTTTCTGGATCGCCGGTGCACATTTCTTAACCAGAACTTTTTCATCCAGAGTTTTCTCAAGGTTGAAATTGTATACCGCTTTCGGATCAAAAGTAACTTTGCCTTTTCCTGCATATGGGTTATTCAGGATCGCACTTAAGTCAACTTTGCCCTTATGTGGCTCCTGTACGCTGTCAGAAACGGTAAGAAGATCTGTACGGCCTACCATCTCGTCGATGGTTGCAACGCCAAGACGTGCCATGTACTCTCTCAGTTCCTGTGCGATAAATCTCATGAAGTTCTCCACATACTCCGGTTTTCCACGGAATCTCTTACGGAGTTCCGGATTCTGGGTAGCAACGCCAACCGGGCAGGTATCCAGGTTGCAGACTCTCATCATCACGCAGCCCATAGTTACAAGGGGAGCAGTTGCAAAACCGAATTCCTCTGCACCGAGAAGCGCTGCGATAGCAACGTCACGGCCGCTCATCAGCTTACCGTCTGTCTCGATACGTACACGGTTACGAAGTCCGTTCATGATCAGTGTCTGATGTGTCTCTGCAAGTCCAAGCTCCCACGGAAGTCCTGCATTGTGGATGGAACTTCTCGGTGCCGCTCCGGTACCTCCGTCGTATCCGGAGATCAGAACAGTCTGTGCTCCGGCTTTTGCAACACCGGCAGCGACCGTACCAACACCAGCCTCGGAAACCAGTTTTACGGAAATATCTGCATATTTGTTTGCATTTTTCAGGTCATAGATCAGCTCTGCCAGGTCCTCGATGGAGTAGATATCGTGGTGTGGTGGCGGAGAGATCAGGCTGACTCCTGGTGTGGAATGACGGGTCTTTGCGATCCACGGATATACTTTCTTTGCAGGAAGATGTCCACCTTCACCAGGTTTTGCACCCTGTGCCATCTTGATCTGAATTTCTCTTGCAGATACCAGATAACGGCTGGTAACACCGAAACGTCCGCTGGCTACCTGTTTGATAGCGGAGCAACGGTCATTGTCTGTTCCTGCGGAATCCAGACGCTCATCACTCTCTCCACCCTCACCGGTATTGGATTTTCCATGGAGATGGTTCATGGCGATGGCCAGTGTCTCATGTGCTTCCTGGGAAATGGAACCGTAGGACATGGCACCTGTCTTAAATCGTTTTACAATGTCGTCAACACTCTCAACCTGGTCGATGGGAAGAGGTTCTTTTGCAAACTTGAAGTCCAGAAGTCCTCTTAGGTTTCCATGGCCTTCTTCGTCTACCAGTTTTGTATACTCTTTGAACATCTCATAGCTGCCCTGCTTTGTGGACTGCTGAAGAAGATGAATGGTACGTGGATTGTATCTGTGCTCCTCGCCCTGACTTCTCATCTTGTGAGCACCTACGCTGTCTAAAGTAAGGTCTGTGGCAAGTCCCAGCGGGTCAAATGCCTCAGAGTGGAGTTTTTCTACGTTATCCTCGATATCTTCCAGTGTGATTCCGCCTACACGGCTTACTGTTCCTGTAAAGTAGCGGTCGATCACATCCTGGGAAATTCCGATTGCCTCAAAGATCTGAGATCCCTGATAGGACTGGATGGTGGAAATACCCATCTTGGAAGCGATCTTTACGATACCGCTGATAACCGCATGATTGTAATCATCAACCGCTGCATAGTAATCTTTGTCCAACATATGGGTATCGATAAGTTCATGGATGGTATCCAGTGCCAGGTATGGATTGACAGCACTTGCGCCATAACCAAGAAGTGTTGCGAAATGATGTACTTCTCTCGGTTCACCGGACTCCAGGATCAGCGCAAGGGATGTACTCTTCTTTGTTTTTACAAGGTGCTGATGCACTGCGGAAACAGCAAGAAGAGACGGGATCGGCATATGGTTCTCATCTACGCCACGGTCAGAAAGGACCAGGATATTTGCGCCCTCACGGAAAGCCTTATCAACCTCTACGAACAGGCGGTCAATGGCACGTTCCAGTTTTGTACTCTTATAATACAAAGTAGAAATGGTCACAACCTTGAAGCCGTCCTTTTTCATGTTCTTGATCTTCAGCATATCGGTGTTTGTCAGGATCGGGTTGTTGATTTTAAGAACCTGGCAGTTCTCCGGATTCTGAACAAGAAGGTTTCCGTCTTTTCCTACGTATACACTTGTGGAAGTAACGATTTCCTCACGGATTGCATCGATCGGCGGGTTTGTTACCTGTGCAAACAGCTGTTTGAAGTAGTCGAACAGTGGATAATGCTGTTTGGAAAATACTGCAAGCGGGGTATCATGGCCCATAGCTCCGATGCTTTCTGAACCATTTAATGCCATGTTGCGAATGGAAGTACGATACTGCTCATAGGTATATCCAAAAGCTTTCTGCAGACGTGCTCTTTCCTCCGGCGTGTACTCGATCACTCTCTGGTTCGGGATCTTGATATCACGGAGCTGTACCAGGTTGCTGTCCAGCCACTCTCCATATGGCTGTTTCTTTGCATATTTCTCTTTCAGCTCATTATCATCGATGACACGGCCCTGAACGGTATCAACCAGGAGCATTTTTCCAGGATGGAGACGCTCTTTTAATACGATCTTCTCCTCGTCTACCGGAAGAACACCAACCTCGGAAGAAAGGATCATATATCCGTCAGAAGTAATATAATATCTGGATGGACGGAGACCGTTACGGTCGAGAACCGCTCCCATCACATCACCATCCGAGAACAGGATGGATGCAGGTCCGTCCCACGGCTCCATCATGGTTGCATAATACTGATAAAAATCACGTTTTTCCTGGGAAATGGTATCATTGTTTGCCCACGGCTCCGGAATGGTGATCATCACTGCAAGAGGAAGATCCATTCCACTCATAACCAGGAACTCCAGGGTATTGTCAAGCATCGCAGAGTCAGAACCATTACGGTTGACTACAGGGAGAACTTTGTGGAGTTCGTCTTTCAGATACGGAGAATCCATGTTTTCCTCGCGGGCAAGCATTTTATCTGCGTTACCGCGAATAGTGTTGATCTCACCGTTATGTACGATGAAACGGTTCGGATGTGCTCTCTCCCAGCTTGGATTTGTGTTGGTACTGAAACGGGAATGCACCACTGCAATGGCAGATTCATAATCCTGACTCTGAAGATCTCCGAAGAATGTACGAAGCTGTCCAACCAGGAACATACCTTTGTATACAATGGTACGGCTGCTCATGGAAACTACGTAAGTATTATCATTACTCTGTTCAAACTCACGGCGGGCAATGTAGAGCATACGGTCAAAGGCAAGGCCTTTTTCCACATCTTCCGGTTTCTTGATGAATGCCTGCATGATGCATGGCATACACTCTCTTGCCTTATGTCCAAGAACCTCCGGGAATACCGGCACTGTACGCCATCCAAGAAGCTCCAGGCCTTCTTTTTCCACGATGATCTCGAACATCTTCTTTGCCTGGGCACGTTTGATCTCATGCTGTGGAAAAAAGAGCTGGGCTACACCATATTCTCTCTCGCCGCCGATCTCAAAGCCCTCTTTCTTACAGACTTTTTTGAAGAATTTATGGGAGATCTGGAGAAGGATACCGACGCCATCGCCGGTTTTTCCTTCTGCATCTTTACCTGCACGATGCTCCAGATTCTCTACGATCTTAAGAGCATTTGCAACAGTATCATGTGTTTTCTTTCCTTTTATATTAACAACGGCTCCGATACCGCAGTTATCATGTTCGAATTCAGGGCGGTAGAGGCCCTGCTGCTGATTTCCTACTTCTCTCATTTTTCTCATCCTTTCATTGCAGCTTCTTCTGCCGTCTTTTTGTCAACTGCCGCCTGCACAAATCCACGGAACAGCGGATGTGCATGGTTCGGTCTGGACTTGAATTCCGGATGTCCCTGTGTTCCTACAAAGAACGGATGTCCGGCAATTTCGATCATCTCAACGATATGTGCATCCGGGGAAGTTCCTACGATGGACATTCCTTTTTCACTTAATTCTTTACGGAATGCATTGTTTACCTCATAACGATGTCTGTGACGCTCCTGGATCTCTTTCTTTCCAAAAAGCTCATAGGATCTGGAGCCTTCTGCAAGCACACACGGATAGCTTCCAAGACGAAGAGTTCCTCCAAGATCTTCCACATCCTCCTGATCCGGCATCAGGGCAATGACCGGATGTGTTGTTTCCGGTGCC
>ENA-OROX01002004-OROX01002004.1-human-gut-metagenome-genome-assembly--contig:-NODE-2004-length-15144-cov-2.347936_pt1 | contig 15144 bp, 10 predicted proteins | sample MGYA00242133_ERZ509058 | MGnify/ENA primary metagenome ERZ509058 (study PRJEB26280, sample SAMEA2338751) | human gut metagenome | biome: human gut; feature: human-associated habitat; material: faeces...
GCTGGCCCGCTGGTCGTTTTGATGCCAACGTTCATCTCATGAGCAATCACCATTGCCAGCGTGGTTTTCCCTAATCCAGGCGGTCCATATAACAGCACGTGGTCCAGTGCCTCTTCACGACTGCGCGCAGCTTGAATATAAACAGAAAGCTTTCTTTTGATCTGTTCCTGGCCAATATAGTCAGCCAGCCATTGCGGCCGCAGACTGGTTTCACCGGCACTTTCAGCTTCGTTTTCAACCTGTGCCGACATCAAGTGCTGATCGTCGTCCAAAAAGGTTCCTCCTCTCTTAGCTCAGCAAGCGCAGTCCCTGCCGCAGATAATCATCAGTCGACATTGCCGGTTCCTTGCTAAGCGCTTTTTGTACTTTTTTCACCGACCGTTCCGGATAGCCCAGTGCCGTTAAAGCAGCCAAGGCATCCCTTAATTCAGTCGTCATCTCGATACCGCTGGCTGGCACGTTGAAATCCAACGGCTCATTGGCACGCAGCTGATCAATCTTGTCATGCAGATCCAAGACGATTTGGCCAGCCGTTTTCTTGCCAATCCCAGGAAACTTGGTCAAGTAGCCGACGTTGTCATTGGCAATCGCATCAATCAAGCCCTGGTGATCCGGATTGGCCAGAATTGCCAAGGCGCTTTTGGGACCGATTCCCGATACGTTGATCAGCTGCATAAAAAGCTGCTTTTCTTCTGCACTGACAAAGCCATACAAGGTAATCGCATCTTCTCTAACGGCTTGGTATACATAAACCTTGACCTTATCGCTGGGATTGACCTGCCAACGAAACGGATTGGCACAGGCCAGCCGATAGCCTACGCCATTGACGTCGATTACGATGTAGGTTGGCGCTGTATCAACAATTGCCCCAGTAAGATATTCAAACAATTTTTATTCCTCACTTTTTAACTGTTGTTTTTCATTATACCACACAAACGTTCGTCATCTAAAATGAATGGGCATCAAAATCCCGCGAATAGGCTTGGTGATGATCCTGAATCCGTTTAAAAAGCTTCTCTAGATCAGTATCAGTAAAGCGAATCGTGACTGGGCGGCCATGTGGACAATTAAACGGATTTTGACACTGAGCCAGCCTTTCCAACAGTGCCTTAGCCTGCTGATTATCCAGATGATGATTAGCCTTGATCGCACGTTTGCAGCTCATCATCATTGCCGTTTTCAAACGAAAATGCGCCACGCTCAGTTCTGTATCGCTCAATATCCAATCAATCATTTCTTTGACCGTTGCCTCTTCTTGTCCTTCAACAAACCAAGTGGGATGCTCAGAAAGGACAAAACTGTTCTGTCCAAACGGCTCCAGATACAAGTCAACCCCGTTAAGAATGTCGAGATGCTCACTGATTTTTAATGCCTCAGCTGTCGAAAAGCTTAAGACCAGGGGCGTCAAAAATGCCTGCTGATCATGACCAACCTCGCCGATCTCATACCGAAAGCGCTCAAAGTTGATTCGTTCTTGGGCAGCATGCTGATCAACCAGATAAAGACCATCTGAAGCCTGAGCCAGCAAAAAGGTGCCATGATACTGCGCTAGATACTGCAGATCAGGGAAGCGCTGGTTTTCCTGATCGCCTGCATCGTCAATATCCAGCGCCATTTCTTCAGTCTTTACGTCTGCTTTTGTTGGCTGACTGATCGAAATCGGCTGCTCAAATGGTGGTACCTGCGACTCATTTTGATAGCGCTGGTCAAAAGCAGCCATTGCAGGCCGGGTCAGATCCTCACGCTCTTTGATGACAACCGGTGCAGCAGCCTGATGCTCATCATCTTCAGCTGCGGTAACCGTCGGCGGCGTAGCTTGAGCCGGTGCTTTTTCATCAGCCGTCTGGTAGGCAGGTACGGCTTCAGCAAAATGCGCTGCTTGAGCTTTTTGCTTATCTTTTAGCTGCCGTGCCTGTGAGCCAGCGTCCGGAATCAGATTCTGATTAGCCAGGCTATGATAGACAGCCTGTTCCAAAAGACTCGCCAACTGATCTTCTTTGCTTAAGCGGACCTCACGTTTGGCTGGATGCACATTGACATCAACCAAGACCGGATCCAGATCGATATTAATAACGGCAAGCGGAAACCGTCCGACCATCAGCTTTGACTGATAGCCGGCAATAATCGCCTTAGTCAATGCATAGCTGCGCACATAGCGATGATTGATCGTCAGCGTGATATGGCTTCTTTGGGCACGCGTCAGTTCTGGTCGCGAGATATAGCCAGAAATTCTAAAATCTGGATTTTCCCCTTGGACTGGAATCATCCCGCGCCCAACGTTAACGCCATCGATAGCGGCAATGACCTGCTGCAGTCTGCCATTGCCTGCTGAGCGAAACATTTCTCGCCCGTCATGAGTAAACGAGATTGCAACATCAGGATTAGCCAAAGCCAAACGATTGACGATATCAACCAGATGACTCAGCTCGGTTTTAGGTGACTTCAAATACTTTAGCCGCGCCGGGGTATTATAAAACAGCTCCGTCACTAAAATATCCGTTCCTTGCCGCGCAATTGCCGGTTTAAGCGACTTCTCCACGCCACCGCGAATATGATAGGCCGTCCCTTCTTGTCCTTTTGTTGCCGTTGTCATGATTACATCAGCAACTGAGGCAATACTAGGCAGCGCTTCCCCACGAAACCCCATCGTCTGGACGCGAAACAGATCGCGCGCTGATTCGATCTTGCTGGTTGCGTGCCGCTTAAAGGCCATTGGAACGTCGCTTCTGGCAATTCCGTCACCGTCATCGATCACGCGAATACTGCCTAACCCAGCTTCAGTTACCACGACGTCAATTCGATGACTGTGCGCGTCCAAAGCGTTTTCTACCAGTTCCTTTACGATTGATGAGGGACGTTCAATTACCTCACCAGCCGCAATCTGATTGGCCAAAATGCTGCTTAGTTGATGAATTTTTCCCATGAATGCTCAGCTCACTTTTGTTTTGCCAGTTTTGTCTGCCATTCGTAGACCTGGTTCATGATTTCCATTGGCGTCATTCCCATTAAATTTAGATTCTTAAGCTGACTGATCACTTTTGCTTCTGGACCTGATGCAGACTTGACAGTTTTTGGTACTGGAGCAAACAGTTCCAGCTGCCCATCTGGTTCGGCGGCAAGTGGCGTTGGCTCATCAGCATCTGGTACCGCAACTGATGATGAAGCAGCCGGCGCAGCGATTTTTTCAGCTGGTGCGGTCAATTTGATCTCATCTTGACTTTCCAACTGATTGAGAATTTGAGCAGCCCGTTTCAACAGATCTGCCGGCATTCCCGCCAGTTTGGCAACATGAATCCCATAAGACTTATCAGCCGGACCATCCTCAATTTTATGCAAAAAGACAAGCTCGCCGTTTTCTTCAGTTGCGCCGACATGAACGTTATGCAGGTGCTTAAGCGTCTGCTCCAGATCGGTCAGTTCATGATAGTGCGTGGAAAACAGTGTCTTAGCGCCGACATGATCATGAACGTACTCAATAATTGCCTGTGCCAGTGCCATGCCATCATAGGTTGCCGTGCCTCGTCCGATCTCGTCAAACAAAATCAGACTGTTAGCCGTAGCATGCTGCAGTGCATTGTTAGCTTCCATCATTTCGACCATAAACGTACTTTCACCAGCAATCAAGTCATCAGCAGCGCCAATTCGCGTAAAAATCTGATCAAAAATCGGCAGGTTCGCCTGATCAGCTGGTACAAAGCAGCCCATCTGCGCCATAACTGCTGTTAGAGCCAGTTGCCGCATATAGGTACTTTTACCTGACATGTTGGGACCTGTGATCAAAAGAATCGATGTCTGCGGATCCATCAAAACGTCATTTGGCACGTACTTCTGGTAGCCCATTACCTTTTCAACCACTGGATGCCGGCCGTTTTTGATTTCCAGACGGTGCGCTTGGTTCATCTGTGGCCGTACAAAATGATAGTCTTCGCTGACCACTGCAAAACTCTGCAAGACATCCAGCTCTGACAAGGCCTTCGCCAGTGACTGCAACCGATTGATTGCCTGCTTGACGGTTTCGCGCACGCCTACAAACAGATCGTACTCCAAAGCAGTTGATTTCTCCTGCGCGCCTAAAATCAAGGCTTCCTTGGCTTTTAGTTCTGGCGTGCTGAAGCGCTCGGCATTCGTCAGTGTCTGCTTGCGTTCGTAACGTTCAGTCGGCAGCTTGCTTAAATTGGCCTTAGTAACTTCAATATAGTAGCCAAAAACATGATTATAGCCAATCTTAAGGTTGCTGATGCCGGTTGCTTTGCGTTCTTTGGCCTGCAGCTGTGCAATCCACTGCTTGCCATTATTCATCGCGTCACGGTACTGATCAAGCTGGTCGTTGTACCCTGTCTTGATCACGCCGCCGTCAGTAACCGAGATTGGCGGTTCTTCAGCAATCGAGCGTTCAATTAAGTCGGCAATATCAGACAAGGGATCCAGTTTGGCTGCCAGATCATCAAAAACCGGCGCGTCAAGCGTTTCTAAAATATACTTGATTTTTGGCACCTGCAGAAGCGATGTCTTTAACTGAATCAAGTCGCGGCCATTTACGCTGCCATATGCAACCCGGCCAGCCAGGCGCTCCAGATCGTATACTTGGGTCAGTTCCTGCTGCAGATTGCTTCTTTCAAAATAGTTGTCCAACAGTACCTGAACCTTATCCTGCCGCTGCTCAATCTGTTCAGCATCAATCAAAGGGCGATCCAGCCAGCGTTTTAGCAGCCGACTGCCCATTGCCGTTTTCGTTTCATCCAAGAGCCATACCAACGTTCCCTGGCGCTTGCCGCTGCGCATATTGGTCGTTAATTCCAGATTGGTCTTGGAATAATGATCGATTTTCATATAGGAGCTCGGCTGATAAGAGATCGCCTTTTGCAGATGGTCAAGCGAGCGTTTCTGCGTTGTCAGCAGATATGAGACAAGCTGCGCAACCACCTGTTTTTCGCCAGGTCGTTCGAGGTCTTGCGTCAGGTAGCTGACTTCGGCATTTTTTAAAATTTCAGACTGTTTGGATAGTAAAATGTTGCGTTTGGTCAGCTGCTGTTCTATTTCAGAAGACAGCGAGTCATCAGCGACGATTTCTTTGGTCTGCAGGTTGATCAGCTCGTTTAAAGCCGCGTTTTTTCCTTTCAGCGTGGTAGTCTTTAATTCACCGGTTGCCAGATCTGCATAGGCCAGCTCAAACGTTGAGCCCTGCTGATTCAAAGCAGCTAAATAGTTGTTATTGCGAGCCGCATCACCGCTTTGATCCATCTGCGTTCCTGGGGTAATCAAGCGCGTAACGGCACGCTTAACCATTCCCTTGGCTTTTTTAGGATCTTCCATCTGTTCGCAGATAGCAACCTTGTATCCCTTATCGATCAGAATGTCAACATAGCCATCAACAGCCTTATGCGGAACGCCGCACATTGGAATTGGGTTGGCAGCACTGTGATTGCGTGTCGTCAGAGTCAATTCGAGGATCTGGGCACCCTTGACGGCATCATCATTAAACAGCTCATAAAAATCACCCAATCGATAGAACAAAAAAGCATCTGGATATTGATCTTTAACTTGTTGATATTGTGCCATCATTGGCGTAAGCTTTTTAGCCAAAAATTTTCACCTGCTCCATTTATATTAATTTCTTTATTTTACATGAATTTGAATCAAAAACGCAAAACAGGGACTGAAGAACCGCTTCTCCAATCCCTATTTTTACTATTTAGCATAATCGACGGCGCGTACTTCACGAATAACCGTAACCTTGATATGGCCAGGATATTCCAGCTGTCCTTCGATCTCCCGCTTAATATCATGTGCCAAAGCCGTGGCCTGCAAGTCCGTAATCTTGTCTGGCTTGACAATAACGCGAACCTCCCGCCCGGCTTGAATAGCATAGCTGTGATCAACGCCCGGATTGCGGTTGGCAATCTCTTCTAATTTTTTGAGTCGTTGAATGTATTGCTCAAGCGACTCGCTTCTAGCACCTGGACGCGCACCTGAAACTGCATCAGCCGCCTGAACCAATACGGCAATGACTGATTCGGCCGGTACGTCGCCGTGGTGAGAGGCAATCGTATTAATCACAACTGGATTTTCTTTGTACTTGCGAGTCAGCTCGACCCCCAATTCGACATGTGAGCCATCAACCTCATGATCGACGGCCTTGCCGATATCATGTAATAAACCAGCGCGTTTCGCTAGGGTAACGTCTTCACCAAGCTCGGCAGCCATAATGCCTGCCAGCTTGGCAACCTCAATTGAATGGTCCAAAACATTTTGGCCATAGCTGGTCCGATATTTCATCCGACCAATCGTTTTGATCAGATCAGGATGCATCGCATGCAGTCCCAGATCAAATACGGTCTGTTCGCCAGTCTCACGCAGCTGAGCATCCATATCTCGGTGAGCTTTTTCAACTGCTTCTTCGATCTTGGCAGGATGAATTCGACCATCTTGGATTAAGCGTTCCAAAGCCATTTTAGCAATTTCACGCCGCACCGGATCAAAACCACTCAAAACGACCGCTTGTGGCGTGTCGTCGATAATCAGATCAATCCCGGTTAAAGTTTCCAAAGTTCGAATGTTACGTCCTTCACGCCCAATAATTCGACCTTTCATATCGTCATTAGGCAGGGCGACAACGGAAACGGTCGCTTCTGAAACCGTGTCAGCAGCACTGCGTTGAATTGCTTCAACAATCAGCTGCTTAGCCTTTCTGTCAGCTGCCAGTTCAGCAGTCTGCTCACTTTCGCGGATCATAACCTCGCGTTCCGTCTTCAACTCATTCTGGAGCTGTTTTAACAACAGTTCTTTGGCATCTTCATGCGACATCTGAGCTACTTTTTCCAGTTCAGCCTGACGCTGTTCAATCAATTGCGTTACTTGTTGTTGACTTTTTTGAATCTGCTCGTTCCTTTGATCCAGTTTATGTTCGCGGGAACTGACTGCATTTTCTCTTTTTTCAAGGGCATTATCCTTGCGATCAAGGGTGGTTTCGCGCTGCAGCATCCGGTCTTCTTGACGCTGAACCTCATCGCGACGCTTTTTAAGCTCTTGCTCCACACTTTCCCGATATCTGTGACTTTCTTCTTTGGCCTCTAAAATAGCCTCTTTTTTGGCCGTCGCAGCATCTTTTTTCGCAGCAGCGATAATTCCCTCGGCGCTATTGTGCGCCTGTGCAATTTGTTTCTCATAAGAGACTTTTCGAATTACATAGCCGACAATAATACCGACAACCATAGCGAGCGCGGCGATAAACAAGCCGAAAGCACTCATCGTTTCACCTCCGCATCAACTATTTTATGTTGTTGGTTGAATTAACAATTAATTAATAGTGAACAAATGAAAATCTGCACACAAAGTAATTTTAATCGTGCTTATGAATAGTGTCAATAATTCAAGTTAAACAAATCTTAATGTAGCTTCTGTGACATTAAGATAACTAAATAAAAACTCAAATCCAGCTGCGGCCGAATTTGAGTTTTATTGCTTACTTATCGTCAGTTTCCGTTGCCACGTCAAGACTTTCCTGCTGTGGTTTTTTGTTTTTGGCAGTCTCATTTTCGCCATCAGCTGCTGTTGTCAATGAAGCATCCGGCTCCATACCATAGGCAACTCGAACTTTGTTAGTCAGCTCGGCCATTGCTTCAGGATGTTCATCCAGCCACTTCTTGGCATTTTCACGTCCCTGACCAATTCGTTCGTTGCCATATGAATACCAGGCACCACTCTTTTTAACCAAGTCTTTTTCAACAGCCATATCCAGGACTTCACCAGTCTTAGAAATCCCTTGACCATACATGATATCGACTTCTGCTTTTCTGAATGGCGGTGCAACCTTGTTCTTAACGACTTTGATTTTGGCACGGTTACCAATAACCTCAGTCCCGTCTTTCAACTGTTCACCACGACGGATTTCCATTCGAATCGTGGAATAGAATTTCAGTGCTCGGCCACCTGGCGTCGTTTCCGGATTACCAAACATAACCCCGACCTTTTCCCGAATCTGGTTGATAAAAATGGCAATCGTCTTAGTTTTATTGATTTCACCAGAAAGCTTGCGCAGTGCCTGCGACATCAGACGTGCCTGCAGACCAACGTGAGTATCACCCATCTCGCCCTCAATTTCAGCACGCGGAACCAATGCCGCTACTGAGTCAACGATCACGATATCAACCGCGCCGCTGGCAATCAAGGCATCAGCAATTTCCAAGCCTTCTTCACCGGTATCTGGCTGAGAGAGCAACAGGTCCTTGACATTAACCCCTAATGCCTGTGCGTATTGTGGGTCTAATGCATTTTCAGCATCAATATAGGCTGCCGTCCCGCCACGCTTCTGAACTTCAGCAACAGCATGCAGGGCCACCGTTGTTTTACCGGAACTTTCTGGTCCATACATTTCAATAATTCGGCCACGCGGATAACCGCCTACCCCCAGTGCTTCATCAATTGCCAGCGAGCCACTGGAAACCGTCGCAATCTTGGTATCAGCTGCGTCACCCATTCGCATGATGGAGCCTTTGCCGAAGTTTTTTTCGATTTTACGCAGTGCATTTTCCAGCGCTGCCTGTCGTTGATCAGCCAAAATGTTTTCCTCCTTATTTCCGAAGTTGTCTGTAACTATCTTATCAGTAATCATGGGTAAAAGACAAGCAAAAAGTGAACGTTAGTTCGTTTTATTTTGCAAAGCCCAATAGGTAAACAACAGTCCCATCTGAACGCTGCGTTGGCGAATCCATTGGCGCGTTGCCATTTTTTGCGAGAGATGCAGCTGGCTGGTCTGAGTTGGCTGCCCCTTGATTGCAATCCCGATCCAAACCGTTCCAGCAGGCTGACCTTCTAAATCATCTGGGCCGGCGACCCCAGTAAATGAGACGCCAACATCGGCATTCAGTTTCTTTTGACATCCCTCGGCCATTGCTTTGGCAGTTTGAGCACTGACGACGCCATATTGGTCGATTACGGCTTTAGGAACGCCCAACAGCTGTTCTTTTGTCTGCGCGGCATACGTTACAAACCCACCATTAAAGACTTTCGATGCGCCTGGAACGCTGCAGATCGTACTTTGAAACATACCGCCCGTCAGACTTTCCGCACCGGTAATCGTCCATTGATGCTCTCGCAGCAGCTTAACGACTTGTTCAGCCAAGGTGATGTGTTCGCCAATTCCAAAACAATATCGGCCAACACGCTTGAAAATGGCTTGTTCAGCAGCAGCCAGTTTTTTTTCTGCTTGAGCCTGCATTGCGTCATGAATGGTTAGACGAACTTGAATCTCGCCAGGCTGAACGTATGAGGTTGCCAAGACGTCATCAAGTTTGGCTTCATCTAATACCTGCTCAATCTCATCCATCAGCTGCGATTCTGGGAGTCCTAAAAAATGCAGATTATGACTGAAAATGGCTTTATCATTGCCAAACTGCTGTTTTAAAAGCGGCAAGAGGCTCTGGGTTACCATCGGCTTGAATTCACGCGGTGGCCCGGGTAAAACGACATAGGTGTGCCCTTGATGGTTCAAGTAGGCACCATCAGCCATTCCGGTAGGATTAGCCAAGATCTGACCGCCTTTTAGATAATAGGCCATTTTAATGTTTTCTGGCGTCATTTTGGTTTTTCTGATCACAAAATCGGCTTGAATCTTTTGCCACTGCTCATCATCCAAAGCCAATTCAACGCCAATTGCCGCAGCCGTGCTGGCCATGGTCTGATCATCCAGCGTTGGTCCCAAGCCGCCACAGACAAAGATCAGCTGAGCACGTGTCTGTGCCTGACTGATGGCTGCCTGAATCCGCGTTGGATCATCATCAGTCGTTGTCTGCCAGTGAGCATCAATATCCAGCCGCCGCAGCTGATCAGCTAAGAAGCGGGCATTGGTATTGACGATCTGTCCTAAAACGATTTCAGTTCCAATTGAGATAATTTCTGCTTCCATAAGCATCCCCCTCAACTTAATATATGCCGATTATCGGCTTATGCATTAAAAAAAGCAAAAAAAGCAAGTTCTAAAGCGCAGTGGCTCTAAGAACTTACTTTAATTTAGCCAATTTTATTTAAATCCATCCGCAAAAACGCCACGACCCTTAACAAAGTAGTCGATTCCTGAGTAGACCGTAAAGAACAGGCAAATGTACAGCATAATCTGACCAAATGGAATATTCCAGATTGCAAAGATCACATTGTGCAAAAGCAAGAAAATAATGGCGATAAATTGAGTCGTCGTCTTAATCTTGCCCGGCATCTTGGCAGCCAGCACCGTTCCATTTTGTTCTACCAGCAATAGACGCAGGCCCGTTACCGAAAGCTCACGCCAAATAATAATAGCAGTCACCCAGGAAGGTACGACCCCTTGACCCGTCAGGACGATAAAAGCCGTCATTACCAACAGCTTATCAGCCAATGGATCGGCAAACTTACCGAAATTGGTTACTAAATGGTCACGACGCGCAATTCGACCATCCAGATTATCAGTAATCGTGGCCGCAATAAACAGGATCGCCGCAATCAGTTCGGCAACTGGAATCGTAGCACCCCAAAACGTAACGCTGCCCCAATCAAATGGCACTACCATTAAGATCAGGAAAAATGGAATAATGATCAGCCTAACGATGGTTAATTTATTTGGTAAATTCAACGAAACTTCCCCCTATTTCACTAAATTAACGCGTACTGGATACGCTCGTCTGCGTTGATGAGGTTGACGCAACCCCAGACGTCGTACCTGACCCAGCAGTTGAAGACGTGCTTTGCGAAGTACTGGTCGTCACGGCAGATGAAGAAGTTGAAGAAGCTGAAGACGATTGCGTAGTATTGCCAAGCTTAATCGTAACCGTCCGCGTGTTTGGATAAGTGTTGTTCTGCGTCAGATCAACCGTGGTGTTGCCAAGCTTGACTGTAGTAGCGCTGGCATTGCCAAGCGTCAAGACGATCGTTTGGGCGTTCTTGGCAATATTGATTTTTTCCGTTTGGTTGGCGCTCATCGTCTTGCTTAAACGCTGTGAGTTATCAACCGTTACTGCATTCCATGCTTGTCCAGAAGTCTTGATCGTCAAGGTCGTGTCCTTGGTTAAGGCATCACCGGTAAACGTAACCGCACTGCTGGTCCGCGTTGAAGCCGTCAGTTTGATGCTGTCAGACGTCTTCTTTGAGCTGGACGATGACTTCTTTTTGCTTGAGCTGGAAGACTTCTTGCTTGATTCACCTGAAACCTTGACCGAACTGTTGTCAATCTTGGTTGAAGAATCACGATGACCTCTAACGATTGCCGTCAGCCAAATTGCCGCCAGAACAATAACGACGATGATAATCGCAATCACCGTTGGCAGATACTTTCTGGCATCGTTAACCTTGGTAAGCTTGCGTTTGGAAGTTGCCCGTGTCTCAACGGCTTGAGCAATATGTTCCGAATATTCATCAGTCTTGGCTTTAGGCAGATCGTCATCGTATTCCTTTAACAGATCCTCGCCGTCCAGCCCAACCGTATCAGCATACTGTTTGACAAATGCCCGAACATAAAAATCGCCAGGCAGCTCATCAAACTTTTCGTCTTCGATGGCAATCAAATAGCGTTTTTGAATCTTGGTCGCCTGCTGCAGGTCATCTAAGGTATATCCCTTGGCTACCCGAGCATCATGAAGCTTTTTACCAACTTCTGGTCGTTTTTCTTCGTTTTCACTCATACCTAATCCTCGTTCTTTTAAATTTTAAATTAGTCCATAACCTAAAATAGTATAGCATACTATCGCGACGGCAAATTTTAAGAAACGCTTATTTCGTTGGCGGTACGATTTGATAGACCGAGAGCCGCTCTGGTTTGACGAATTGATCAATGGCAATTGCCAGCTCATCATAATCAATACTGCGCAAAATCTCAATTTCATCCAGCAGCGTTGCATGATCAAAATAGCTGCCACCGTACAGCATTGCAATGTTTTCCGGTGAGTCCAGCTGATTGATCAAGCGGCCCAGCATCGCGTGCTTTACGTCTTCAAACTGATTTTTCACTGTTGCCAGCTGTTCAGGCGCCTCTTTTAGAATCTGAATCATGGCATCGGCAAACTGCTCCATTTGATCAGTATCCGTGCTGAAGGTTGCCAAATGAAAGCCGCGCTGAATCTCAAAATTATAATTAAAAGAATCGTCTATAACACCAGTATCATACAAACGTAAAAAGTTGGCTGACGTCTCATCAAACAGCATTGCCAGCAAAAGATTGATCCGCCATTTATAAAGCAGCCGTTCCTTACCGTTTTCAAAACTTTGAATGCCGCGCAGTCCGACCATTACCTTAGGCCGCTCAACTGCCATCGTCAATGTACGAAACGGAATGACGTCGTTGGCGGTCGGATCGCTGATTACCGCGGTTCGCTTAGGCAGCTTAGGCGCATCAAAATGCTTGACTGCCTGATTTTGCTCAACCCACGCTAGAACCTGCTCAACATCAAGTCGTCCAGCAACAAACAGATTCATATTGGCTGGTTGATAAAAGGTACGATAGGCATCGTAAAGAATTGGTGCCGTAATCTTTTGAATCGATTCCTGGGTGCCGGCAATGTCAATATGCATCGGGTCATTAGGATACAGGTTGCCCAGCATCCCAAGATATAAACGCCAACTGGGATCATCATTATACATGGTGATTTCTTGACCAATGATTCCCTTTTCCTTAGCGACGGTTTGTTCAGTAAAGTATGGATCCTGAACAAAATCCAGCAGTACATCTAGGTTTTCGTGGAGGTGAGAAGTCGTTGAAAACAGATAGCGCGTCTGCGTAAAGCTGGTAAAAGCATTGGCATCGGCTCCCAGCTTGCCAAATAGGTCAAACGCGTCATGATCGGCCTTTTCAAACATTTTATGCTCTAAAAAGTGCGCCACGCCATCCGGAACCGTCAACAGCTCATTTTTTTGATCAGGCACGAATGTATTATCAATTGAGCCAAATTCAGTTGACAAAACAGCATAGGTCTTATGAAAGCCTTCCATTGGCAGCATCGTTACCAAAAGACCATTATCCAGCTGCTTTTGGTACACGTTTTGATTGAATTCCGAATATTTGAATTGCTGCATTATTTCTCACCATCCAAAAAATAGACTGCCTGCAGCTGAAGCTTTTTAGCCAAATTGGCAACCTGCTCTTTAGTCACCTGCTGCAGTGATTCAATAACGTTTTCTGCTGGCAGCCGATTACTCATACAGTCAACCAGCCAATGCTCAACAATGCCGCCAGGAGCATCCAGACCAGTCTGATACTGGTTGATCAAGGCATCTTTGACTTCCTGCATGACCGTTTCGCTAAAATCACCCTGCTGAACTGCCTTGACCTGAGCCTCTATTAATTGTCGCGCCTGGTGATAGTTTTTGGCATCGATCCCCGTCTGAATTGCCAGATGACTGCTGAACAAACGCAGCTGACTGGATGCATAGTAAGCTAGGCTGGCTTTTTCCCGCACGTTGGCAAATAACTTGGAATATGGCGTGCCGCCTAAGATTCCATTCATGACCAAAGCAGCATAGTAGTTTTCATCACGATAGAAAACCGGAAAGTGATAAGCCAGGTTCAGTTTGGCCTGATTAACGTCTTGGCGCTCACTCAGCTCACGAACGCGATGATGAAACGGCTGACGATAATAGATGTCGTTAGGCAGTGGCGACTGACGCGGTGATAACGGCCACTGTCTGAAAAGATCAAGTACCGCCTGCGGATCCACATTGCCATAGACAAAAATGTCAATCTGGTCATGAGCCAGCATATCATAATAGGTCTCAACCAAAGATGCCGGCGTTAGCTTGTCCAGATCCTCCAGCCGACCATAGCTGGGAATCCGCATCAAAGAGCTTTGGTCATAATAAAGACGGTCCAATTGCCAGGCAGCGTAGTACTGTTTGTTTTCTTTAATAGAAGCCAGCTCATTGGCAACGTTTTGCCGCTGGGTCTTAAAGGTTGCTGCATCAAAAGCGCCATCCGTTATTAAAGGACGAAAGATCATCTGATACAAGATATCCACCAGACTGGCAAAAATACCTGGCTGAGCAAAGCGATCGTCAACTGCCTCAGCCCGTACCCGCAGCGTATGTGCATAGCCAATGCGACTGACGCTGGCACTGGCATCGGCGCCGTATAGATGATTCAAGGCCTTGGCAAATGCTGTCTGCGTTGGATATGCTGCCGTACTGGTTTCCAAAAGATTGGCCAACAGATTGCGCGCTGCCGAATTCTCTGCCGTCTGTGGCGTTGCAAAGTTGATCAGAATTCGATTAACGTGAAACCGCGACGTTGGCTCAACATGCAGTCTAACGCCCGGCTGCAGATTAAAATCCACCATATTACCCTCATTTCCAAAATTGATTAATGTTTTTGACTGTCATAATTCATTCTTACTGATAGATACAATATTCCATATTACTTGATTCGCCCATAAATTACAAACGAGGGCCCGTTAAGTCGCGCCCTCGTTGGTTAATTTTATTTTTTTACTGGTCCCAGATAATTGCTGCTGACGCCAAACCACTTCTTATTGATTTGCCGCAGCTCACCGTTTTTCTGGAGTCTAGCCAAACCTTCGTTAACCTTCTTTTGCAAGGTCTTGTCACCCTTGCGCATCCCAACGGCAAAATAGTCTTGCGGCATCTGCGGATCTGAGTAGACTCGATAGGCCGAGCTGTCTTTTTGGTGCTTAATGTAGTAGTCCGCATAGACCTCATCCATTAAAATGCCTTGAATCCGCCCCGCATTCAAATCGATAAATGCATCAGGGAAGGTATCATAAAGCACGGCCTTGTGATTCTTGATCTTATCTTTTAACAGTTTAGGATACTCGTCTAAAGCCATTGCTCCCGTTGAGCCATTTTGGACGCCTAGACTCTTCCCCGCCATATCGTTGAAATTATTGATGTGATCTTTTTTCTTGGTAACCAGCACTTGTTTGTTAAGCAGGTAAACACGACTGAAAGCAACTTTTTTAGCTCGTTGCGAAGTTACTGAATATCCGTTCCATAACAAATCAATAGTACCATTTTTTAATTCGGTTTCTTTCATTGACCAATCGATCGTTTGAAAATCAACCTTAATGCCGTATTGTTTAAAGACTGCTTTAGCCAGATCAATATCATAGCCAACCAGCTTGCCATTTTTTTCCCGAAAGCCCATTGGCACGAACCTGTCATCCATACCAATCA
>ENA-OROX01002012-OROX01002012.1-human-gut-metagenome-genome-assembly--contig:-NODE-2012-length-15119-cov-5.036179_pt1 | contig 15119 bp, 10 predicted proteins | sample MGYA00242133_ERZ509058 | MGnify/ENA primary metagenome ERZ509058 (study PRJEB26280, sample SAMEA2338751) | human gut metagenome | biome: human gut; feature: human-associated habitat; material: faeces...
CCGAAGCCGCCGCTCATTCCGCTGCCGTAGATGTAGCCGGACATGGTGATCTCCTGCGTGCTGTCGCCTACTGTAAGTGTGTATGTTCCGTCAGAAGTAATATCCGGAGTGCTTATTACTACGGTCTGGAACGATACAGTGGGTGTAAACTCTGCAATTACGTTGCCGCTTGAATCGGTGAGCTTTACTGCTGTTCCCGCACTTGCGTTACCTGTGCTTGCAAGTATCGAACCTTGTGTTGACTCCGAGCCGAAGTTCATAGCCATACCGCTTGAGCCTGCCATAATTACCGTACCGCCTGTTATCACAGCATTATTTTCATAATCAAGCGAGCCGTTACCATTGCTTGTAGGACCGTATACATAAACCGTACCGCCCGATATTTCAATATCGCCGTTCGAGTCAAGTCCGTCGCCGCTTGCATTGACGTGTATTTCACCGCCTGTTATGGTGATTTTAGCTTCACTGTCGGCTGAGAATGAGTCGGGGCCGAAGCCTCCGCCCACGCCCTGATTGTCGCCGCCTGCGGCATTGATTCCATCGTCCGATGACGTAAGTGTTACCTTGCCGCCGCTGACCGTTACCGTCTGACCTTCAAGACCTTCATAGCATTTTGCGATGTTTATCTCGCCGCCGCTGACAACCGTGTTGTTGCCGGAGTGAATGCCGTCGTCGCCCGTGCTTATGTCAAGCGTACCGCCCGATACCGTAACGTCTGCGCTGCTGTGGATTGCGTCGTCAAGCGTATCAATATCAAACGTACCGCCCGATATTGTCAGCACGCCGTCAGCCTTTATACCCTTATATGACTCGGTGCTGTCGCCTGTTGTCTTTTCGGACGAACCGCCTCCTGCCTTAAAGGTGAATGTTCCGTCCTTTATGTCAACCGTACCCGATGCATCGATGCAGTCCTTGCCGCTTGTGATGTTCAGCGTACCGCCGGAAATATATACATATCCCTTTTCGGTATCGTCTGTGTTTTCGCTGTGTATTCCGTCCGTTCCGGATGTAACGGTAATATTACCGCCTGCGATTCTTACGCTGTCCTTGCCCGAAAGACCCTGTGATGCGGAGGTGATGTTACATGTTCCGCCCGTTATCTTGAGGTCGTCCTTTGTTACAATGCCGTGCTTGCTTTCGCACTTTACGTTCAGAGTACCGCTGCCGTTAAAGGTTATATCCGATTTTGAGAATATCGCACCGTCAACGTTTGTTGCATCATCTGATGAAGCAAATTCGCCCGTGCTTGAAAGCGTGTTCTCTGTTCCCTTTACCGTTGTTATAAATACCTTGTCGGCATTTATAATATAAAGCGCCGCACTTCCCTCTTTAGTGATGCTTGCGTTATCAAGCACAAGCTGTACCTTATCGCTGTCGCCGGCATTTACGATTATCTGACCCGTGAATGTTCCGCTGAATTTGTATGTTCCGGCTTTGGTTATTGTAACCGAGCCGTCTGCAACTGTTACAGAACTGTCCGAACAGCTTGCCGTACTGTCGCTGAGAGTTATATCTGTGCATTCTGAGTAATCGCCCGACAAATCACGGTCAGAGAACATATCGTCCGCTGTAAGCTGTTTATCACTGTCAGAACCGCTGTCAGAAGTCTTACTGTCCGATGCCGAACTTATATCTGTGGCTGAAGAAGTGCTGTCAGAGCTGACGGTCGTACTGCTTTCAGCCTGTGATGCCTGCGAATCCGATGATGTGTTGTTATCGCACGATGTAAAGCATGAAACTATAAGCGCTGCAGCAATTGTTACAGCTAAGATTTTCTTTTTCATAAAATTACCGCCTTTCGTATCATAACGTTTTTCAGAGCTGTTCTCTGCCGTCTGTACTTTGAGAAGTTATGTTAATTTCAAGATTGCCGTTTCTGCATCTGAGCTCGTCTATCATCTGCTTTTCACAGCCTGCCTTGCCGAGCGTGATGTTATAGGTCAGCTTGTTGAGGCTGCCGAGATTCGTTGTTTTTACTTGAATCATTTTGTACTGTGATAAGTATTCTACAAATATATCGTCAAATATTCCCGCATATTCAAGGTCCTCCGGAACAGTTATATGCAGTACCCTGTCAAGCTCGTTTTTCTTTGATTCTCCGAAGGGGGCAGCGGTAAGCACTATGTTTGCAACTCCCATTATCACCGCAAATATAAGAGCGTACAGCGGATAGCCCATTCCGCACGCAAGTCCTACCGCCATTGCAAGAAATATCGAGCCTATTTCTTTTGCCGTACCCGGTACAGAACGGAATCTTACAAGAGAAAAGGTTCCCGCTACCGCAACGCCTGCGCCTATCGAACCGCTCACCATCATAATCACTATGCTGACTATCGCAGGAAGTGTGGCAAGAGTGATAACAAAGCTCTTTGTGTATTTGTTTTTGTACATATACATAAAAGCCATCACTATTCCGAGTACCAGTGCCGAGCCTACGCCGATAAGAAAGCCGCCCAGTGTTATATCAGCCGTACTGCTGAAAATTCCTTGTATTACTGTATCAAACATTTACCGTTACCTCACTTTTTACTTTTTTCGTTCTTATGCCCATGCTTCGTCTGAGCATTGTCATATATGCCATTCCGTATTTTGAAAACGATGTCAGCTTTATACCGCCCTGTGCAAGAAGCTCTGCCAGCCATAAAGGCATCGAGCCTGCCGCTTTTATTTCCATCAGCGAATATTCTCTGTCAAGAATCTGCTCACCGTACGGCTCGACTTTAAGGTCAATATCTTCCGTTCTCCAACGTATGTTGCGGTCAAACGTAATTCTTAAATCCGAATCGTCCGCTCCGAAATATGCCGTTCTGTCGTAGCAAAGATAGACCGCAGGGAAAATGTCCCCGTAAAAGTCAAGAAAATAGTTGATTTCTTTTGCTATCTGGCTGTTTTCGGGAAGTCTTTCACCGTTTTCGAGAATTTCCTGCGCATCATCGCAGTTGAGTGATATACGGCGCTTGTAGACGATGCCCTTGTATTTTTTCTTCAGCTCAAGGAAAACCTTTTCATCCTTTGACGCAGTACCGTAGCTGCGAAGCCTTAGCTTCTCCTTATAAACGGGCTTTTCAAGCGATCTTCTTATAAGCCTGAAGTCAGGGGTATCATAGTAGATGTTGCATATCGTGCTTTCGCCGTGTTCATCGGGAATCATATACCGTGCGAATTCGCTTTCAATAAACTCCCTTTGCTCAGCGCTCACAAGATATTTAAGCTCGTGACGTTTAAAAATGCTTTTATCCATTTATCTCATTCCTTTCGGTTTTTTTCGGTGTTGTTCTTTGTCTGTGCTGTAATGATAACTCTTTTGCCTTAAAGAAACCTTAGAGAGCTTTACAAAAACTTTACAAAACGGTGAAAGTATTGTGAAAACGTCATTTTAATGCGAAATTACGGCTGTGATATTATTGCGTATGTTTCAAGGCTCTTGATTTTTCGCTTGAATTATGAGATAATATAAAATAGGAAAGTTTATCCGAACCGCCGCAGACGGTTCGGAACGGGAAATAAAACGACAGATAAAGAAAAGAGAAATATGGCACAGTTTTTAAATTTCAAGGGAGATTATAAGGGACTCAGCGAAAAGAAAGCCTCTGATAATCTCAATATGTACGGAAATAATATTTTTACAGAAACCGAAGACAAGAGCTTCAAGTCATATCACTACCTGCTTGACCCCACGGCAGTTCTGCTGTTGATCTCAGGCTTACTTCAGATATTTACATTGTCGCAGTATGTCACAGGCATAATGTGCATAATAATGGCGATAGCACAGACGGTTACGCTTTGTGTGATATGTCAGAAAAATAACGAAAATATCCGTAACCGTACCCTGTCCGCAAAGATGAAATACAGAGTGGTGCGTGACGAGATATTACAGCTTATTCCGGCGGCGGGACTTGTTCCGGATGATATAATAATTGTTCAGGGAGGAGAAATAGTTCCTGCGGACGCACATATACTTGAGTATGTCGGACTTACAGTTGACGAGAGCAGATTTACAGGCGACAATACCCCTGTGCAAAAGCATGACGGAGCGGACCCGAAGGCGACCGGACTTAAGAAAAGCTGTATATATGCAGGCACAAGAGTGCTTAACGGCTCTGCTGTAGCGAGAGTAGTGGCAACGGGTGAAGATACATACAGAGCAAGACAAGGTGAAAAGCACGGAAAAGCGGCAGATCCGAATTTCTCACGCTATGAGAAAACCTGCGTCAAGCTGAGGCTTCCGCTTGCGGTAGCGGCAATACTGCTTTGTGTTATCGGCACTCTGTCACAGATTTTAACAGGAAGAACAGACAATGTAACAGGTGTTATCGTAAGTGCTTGCGGTTGGCTTATATGTATGTTTATGCCGTTTGTAGAGCTGTATATAAGAATGTACAATATGAATTTTGTACGCCGTGCCGAGCTAAAGGGGGCTGTCATAAAAAATCTTACCGTTCCCGAAAAGCTAAACAGCCTGTCCGTGCTTGTCATTGATAAATCCGCTGTTGTAGCGCCTAATACACTTGAGGTCGCAGGAATATACAGCAAGGATACAGACCTTATGACAACAGTAACGGTGCTTGCGTGCGATAAGGATGAACCGACGCTTGCAGAGCAGGCATTCCTGCTTAATGCAGCTCTGGGCGGAACCGATGTGGCAACGGTAAAAAGAAACGAACTTACAGCACAGTTCCCTTATAACGATGCCGACAGAATAGGCGGAAATATCTATAATATGGGCGGAACTCATCTTGTGTGCGTAAAGGGCGCTGTAGAAAAGGTGACAGGCCTTTGCAATATGAGCCCTGAAGAAATGTTCAGAATAACCGCTCGTGCGGCGGCTCTTGCAAAACGTGGACTTGAAGTGTGGACGGTTGCATATTATATAATACCTGAGGGCGAAGAAATACCCAAGAGCCTTTACGCAGTGCAATATAATTATATGGGGCTTGTTTCTTTTATGAATGCGACAAGAGATATGATACCTCTTGCATTGCAGGGCTGCAAAAGAGCGGGAGTAAGGCTTGTGCTGACTTCCTCTGACAGCCCCGAAACAGCAAGCTCAATGGGCAAAAAAATAGGGCTTTCCGACGCAGGAATGATTTCCGGAGATGAAATAGCAGAAAGTGCTGTAACGGGAGAACCGCTTGATTATAAGAAGGCTGAGATATTCTGCCGTGTAAATGCGGCTCAGCGTGTGGATATTATAGAAAAACTGAAGAAAGCGGGCGAAACAGTAGCAACTGTGGGTTACAGCGACAGCGATTACGACCTTGTCGCCCATGCGGATCTCGGCATAACATCGCTCGAAAATACGACAGGAAGCGTTTATGAGGCGAGCGGGCTTATCGTCCGTGACGATAATTTCTCATCAGTCGTTGAAATGATAAAAGAGGCAAGACAGCTTCACAGAAACATCAAACGCTGTATATTTATTCTCCTATCAACGCTTATAGCGTTTTTCTGCACCGCTCTTGCCGATATGATAACGGGATACGGTATAATTACCCCTATGCTTGCGGCTGTTCTTACAGCGGCAGTGATACCTCTTTGCTGTACCGGCTTCAGAAACGTAAAATCGGATATTAAGGGTAATATGACCCCGTCGGGCTTCATTTCACAAGGAAAGCCGGATAAGAAATTCTTTATAAGAAGTGCTGTTTGCGGACTTATCTGCGGTGCAATATCCGCTCTGTTCCTCACTCTTGCAGGAGGGGTTATGTCAGCACAGCAGGTTTCATCGGTAATGCTTACACTTCTCACGGTTATGACAGGCGCAATGTGCCTTGTTGTCACAGACAAACGTACAGGAGCATTCAAAAACGGAGCAATACCGAAATATATGACGGTTACAGCAGCGGCTACATCGGTAACGTCTATACTGTTGCCGTATATTCCGTTTATAAACTCGCTGTTTGGCTTTGCGGTGCCGAATCCGCTTGCAAGCATAGCAGCAGTGCTTGCAGGAGTCGCTCTTCCAGCAGGGCTTCAGATAAAGAAATACCTCAACAAATAAGAACATAAGTAAGGAGTAAATATGATCTCACATCTACTGAATATCGTTTACGGTATCGTATTCGGCGTGGCAAATATTATACCGGGTGTAAGCGGCGGAACTATGATGGTGGTTTTCGGCGTGTATGACAAGGTGGTAGACGTGCTGACGTTGAAATTGTCGGCTATCAAAAAGAACATCAGATTCATCGTCTTTTTCGGAATCGGCGCCGTTATCGGTATACTCGGCTTTTCGTTTGTGATAACGTGGCTGTTTGATAACTTCCCTGTGGCAACGAATATGTTCTTTATGGGACTTATCATCGGCAGTATTCCGCTTATTTACAGGAATATGACCGTCGGCGGCAGAAAAATCACGCCGAAATGCCTTTTTGCATTTATCCCGGCACTTGCGCTGGTGGTAGGAATGACTTATATAAATAAGCTTCCCCAGAACGAGAGCTTCACTGTCAATGCTGTTCATAACGCTACCGACTGCACGGTGACTATCACAAACAACGGCTCTTATGATATTAAATCAAACTGGCAGTTAAAGGTCAACGGCAAGGTAGAAGGAGAGCTTACCGGCTGTGTTGTAAAGAAATCCTCAGCCGATACTACCGTCCTCACAGGAACGGAAAACAGCGCTATCGCAAAGGGTGAGAGCATTACGCTCACTCTCCCCGAAAGCACGGATATTGATTCAATACAGACCGACAGCTTCACCTATACCTATAAGATGGATCCTGTGCTGTTCATAACGCTTCTGCTCGGAGTTACCGTGGCGGCTGTAGCTATGATAATCCCCGGTGTCAGCGGTTCGTTTGTAATGGTACTGCTCGGTTTATACACCACGGTCATCGGTGCGATAAAGAGCCTTGACTTTATGATACTGATACCGACAGCTATCGGTGTGTTTATCGGCATTGTATTCGGTGCAAAGCTGATTTCGGCGCTTATGAAACGCTATTCTCTGCTTGTTTACAGTGCAATTATGGGACTTGTAATAGGTTCACTGTATGCTGTGTTCCCTGACGGCTTCGGCTTCAACCTTGAAACGCTCGCAGGTGCAGCAGCCCTTATTGTAGGCGGAGCGATAGCTGTGCTTGTAGGAAAGAATACAGAAGTAGAACAGCAGTAATGCTGTCAAAAGAACAGAAATATATCCGTCGGCTCAAAAACGGTCGGCGGATATTTGTTTTACCTCGTTTTGCTTTTATGCGAGGTTGACCTGTAGGCAAAATCGGGGTATAATATAATAAAAAACTGTGAGGTAATAATGGAGTACTTTTACAACCTTTTGTTCTATTTTGCAATATACTCGTTTGCCGGCTGGTGCGGAGAGGTTGTCTTTGCAACTGTGCGGCACGGAAAGTTTGTAAACCGTGGAATGCTGCACGGCGCTTATTGTCCTATATATGGCTTCGGGCTGATAACGGTCATCGTCTGCCTTACACCGATTAAAGATTCATGGCTGCTGCTTTTTGCAGGCTCTGCCGTTCTTACGACCGTACTTGAATTTATAACGGGCTTTGTGCTTGATAAGCTATTCGGCAGACGCTGGTGGGACTACAGTGACAAGAAGTTCAACATCGGCGGTTACATCTGTCCGCAGTTCACGGTCGTGTGGGGGCTTGCCTGCCTGCTTATAATGAAGGTGGTACAGCCTGCGATAGCTTTTGCCGTAGGGCTTATCTGGAAGCCTGTCGGCATAGCGGCACTGTGCCTGTTCTATGCGGCAATAATAACAGACGTTATACTGACCTTCCCCGAGGTAAAGAAGCTGAGAAACGAAATCAGGCTTATAGACGACCTTGAAAAACAACTTACCGCCGTATCCGATGCTATCGGTTCAGATCTGTCCGATAAGACTGCACAGGCTGTGGAATTTACAAAGGAACACAGAATCACGGCGGAAGAAATGCAAAGAAAGGCAGATATGTTCAAAGCTAAGCTGGAAACAGCCTCAGACAGCGTTAAACAACGTAATTCGGAACGCCTGAGTGAATTAAAGGGCAATGCTTCGGAACGCAGGGAGGAGCTTAAAGCACGCTTTAACGAGCTTAACGAAAAGCTGTCAGAGCTTAAAGCAAAGCATAAACGTCTTTACAAGGCATTCCCGTCACTTAAAAACGGCAGAAAAAAGCTGAAAAAGTAATTTCAAAGAAGAAGTAAATCAAAGAGCCGTCGGTCTTTTTCAGTCCGACGGCTCTTTTCTTATTGCTTGTTTATAAATTTGTCTATAATGTATTTCGGCCTTGCCTTTACTTCGATATAAATCTTTCCGATATATTCACCGACAATGCCAAGCGCCATTATCTGAAGTCCGCTTAAGAACCATATCGAGCACATAAGCGAGCTCCAGCCTGCTTCGGTATTTCCAAGGCAATTCTGCACAATAGCGTATATTATCATCGCTACGCTGACAAGGAAAACTAAAAATCCGACTACGGTAACAAGCCTTATCGGTTTTACCGAAAAGCTGGTGATACCGTCAAACGCAAAAGCAAGCATCTTTTTAAGCGGATACTTCGATTCTCCGGCAAAACGCTCACTGCGTTCATAATATACTATGTCGCTCTTGAAGCCTATCTGCTTTACTATGCCTCTGAGGAACAGATTGACCTCCTTAAACTGTGACAGTGCTTCAAGCGCACGCTTCGATATAAGTCTGTAATCGGCGTGGTTGTCGATTATATCGACACCGAGAAGCCGCATCAGCTTATAGAACATTCCTGCTGTTCCACGCTTGAAAACAGTGTCCTTCTTTCTTGAAGAACGTACTCCGTATACTATGTCACAGCCTTCGTGATACTTGTCTACAAACTTGTCAACCACGTTTATATCATCCTGCAGGTCTGCATCCATTGAAATTGATATATCCGCAAGGTCCTTTGCTGTCATAAGGCCTGCAAGAAGGGCGTTCTGGTGACCCTTGTTGCGTGACAGCTTAAGCCCAGAAAACAGATCATCGCCTTCGTGAAGCTCCTCGATTATCTCCCACGTCCTGTCTTTACTTCCGTCATCCACGAATAACACACGGCTCTTGTCGGATATTTTTCTGTCGTTGATAAGAGTTGTCATTTTTTCCTTAAGCCGCTTTGATGTTTCGTGAAGTACCTCTTCTTCGTTGTAACAGGGTACTACAATGTATAGTATATCGTTATATTCGGTCATTTGCTAAATTCCTTTCGTAACTTTGTCGATTTAATCTGACTGTTACAGTATACCCCATTTTTACTGATTTGTAAAGCGTATAATGTGAAAATATGACGAAAAATCGGTAAATATCGCTGTTTTGAATAGATTTTTGCAAAGAAAAGAGGCTATGACACCGAAGTGCCATAGCCATAGGAAAAGGGTGCAGATTATCTTAAAGGGTAAAATCCCTCTAAGCCGTTTTTAAAAGCGTATCTCTATAATTATACGTTGAACAGAAGCTCCTCGTAAGTCGGGAAGGGCCAGTATTTTTCACCGACGATTGTTTCAAGCTCATCTGCAACAGCACGAAGGCTCTGCATTGTAGCAAATACTTCATCGTGGTAGCACTTAGCGGCTTCATAAACATCCGAAATGCCCTGTGCCTTAACTATTGCGCTGTCAAGCTCTGCTATCTTGGAGTTCAGACTTTCAGCAAGAGAATCAATCTTGTTTGCGATTGACTGTTCAAGGTTATAAGCAACGCCTGCGTTCTTCTTTGACAGAAGTACATCGCAAACCTGCTTCTCGTAAGCCATAACGGCAGGGAGAATTTCCTTTGTAGCCATCTCTGCTGTTGTCAGAGCCTCTATATTGATGGTCTTGCTGTAATTTTCAAGCAGAATCTCTGTTCTTGAGTGCATTTCAACTTCTGTGAATACCTTGTGCTTTGTGAACACCTTGACATTCTTCTCGTCAAGGAAGTGCGGAAGTGCGTCTACTGTAGACTTAAGCTCAGGCAGACCTCTTACCTCTGTAGCTTCCTTTACCCAAGCGGCATCGTAACCGTTGCCGTTGAAGATTACTCTGCTGTGCTCCTTTATTGTCTTTACGAGCAGTTCCTTAAGAGCCTTCTTGAAGTCGTCAGCCTTTTCAAGCTCATCGGCGAACTGTTCAAGCTCTTCTGCTACGATTGTGTTAAGAACGATGTTGGGGCCGGAAATGTTGAGTGAAGAACCAACGCTTCTGAACTCAAACTTATTACCTGTAAATGCAAAAGGCGATGTTCTGTTTCTGTCTGTTGTATCCTTGGGGAACTTGGGCAGTGAGGTTACGCCTATATCGAACTGTGCGTGCTTTGCTTCTACGTTTGTACCTGCAACAAGCGCATTGATAACATCGTTCAGCTCTTCGCCGAGGAAGACGGAGATGATTGCGGGAGGTGCCTCGTTAGCGCCGAGTCTGTGGTCGTTGCCTGCTGTAGCTACCGAAAGTCTGAGCAGATCTGCGTATTCGTCAACAGCCTTGATGATTGCGACAAGGAATGTCAAGAACTGTGCGTTCTCCATAGGAGAATCGCCGGGGTTCAGAAGATTCTGACCGTCATCTGTTGAGAGCGCCCAGTTATCGTGCTTACCTGAACCGTTAACGCCTGCGAACGGCTTTTCGTGCAGTAAGCATACCATATTATGCTCAAGAGCGACCTTCTTCATCATTTCCATCATAAGCTGGTTGTGATCGGCCGCAAGGTTTGCAGACTCGAAGATAGGAGCACATTCGTGCTGAGCGGGAGCAACCTCGTTATGCTTTGTCTTTGAAGAAACGCCGAGCGCCCAGAGGTGCTTGTCGAGATCCTTCATATAGTCGCTTACTCTCTGCTTGATAACGCCGAAGTAGTGATCTTCAAGCTCCTGACCCTTTACAGGTGCCGCACCGAAAAGTGTTCTGCCTGTGAAGATAAGGTCTTTTCTCTTATCGTATGTCTTCTTGTCAACAAGGAAGTATTCCTGCTCGGCACCGACTGTAGCAACAACGCTCTTTGCTGTGGTGTTGCCGAAAAGTCTTAAAATTCTTAATGCCTGCTTTGATACAGCATCCATTGACTTTAAGAGAGGTGTCTTCTTGTCGAGCGCCTCGCCTGAATATGAGAAGAACGCTGTGGGTATGTATAATGTGTTGTCCTTGACAAATGCGTATGATGTCGGATCCCACGCTGTGTATCCTCTTGCCTCGAATGTAGCACGAAGACCGCCAGAGGGGAATGATGAAGCATCAGGCTCGCCCTTGATAAGCTCCTTGCCTGAGAACTCCATAATAACCGTACCGTCACCTACAGGTGAAATAAAGCTGTCGTGCTTTTCGGCTGTGATACCTGTCATAGGCTGGAACCAGTGAGTGTAGTGTGTTGCACCCTTTTCTACTGCCCAGTCCTTCATTGTGCTGGCAACTACTTCGGCAATGGGAAGTGTAAGCTCAGCATTACCGTGCATTACCTTCATCAGCTCCTTGAAGATAGCCTTAGGGAGTCGTGCCTTCATTACTGCCTCGTTGAACACGTCCGAGCCGAACAGCTCCGTTACATCATAAGTTTTCACTGCCATTTTCCTTTTCCTCCTACTTTCGTTAGATGTTCTTTGAAAAATAAGAAAAGGACGCTTTGATCCCTCAAAACGTCCTCGTTTCTGATTACATTTATTATAATACACTATGTCGGCTGATTTGTCAATATGTCATTTTGCACAAATTTTGAAAGTTTGTCTGTGTGATAATTCAAAATTGTACAAAAAACATTGAAAAACCGTCAATTTTTGCAAGTCTTAAAGCTCAATCTTGCCGTAAAGCGTAGCGTTTCTTTCTGTTTCAACCGCTTCCTTAGAGAATTCGCCTGCATCTGACGCAGTATTTTCAACAGCATTCTGCGAGCGCTTGTACTCTCTTTCAAAAGAAGTCGAGAAACCGGTACTCTGCTTGTATGAGCGGTTTGTACCGTTGCCGTTTCTTCTTCCGCCCTTGCGGTCGTTTCTTCTGTTGTTATCTCTGTGGGGCTGAGAAGCCGAGATAACGACCTTTCTGTAAGGTTCTTCACCTATAGAGTTGCTGTATACGCCTTCGATCTCAGCGACCTTGCTGTGAATGATACGGCGCTCATAAGGATTCATAGGCTCAAGGGTAATGCGTCTGCCCTGACGGAGTACCTTGTTAGCGGTGCGCTCTGCGAGCGACTTGAGAGTTTCCTCTCTCTTATCCCTGTAGCCGTTGCAATCAACTGTGATACGGCAGTAAGGCTCATCGTGACGGTTGCTTGCAAGAATTGCAAGGTACTGTAAAGAGTCGAGTGTTTCGCCTCTTCTGCCAATTACGATACCGAGCTTTTCGCCTACTATATCAAGAACAGTTATGTCTTCCTTTTCGATTATGTTTACCTTGAAGTCCTCAACGCCGAGAGCGGTAAGAACCTTTTCAAGATAAGCCGCAGCCATAGCTACCTTTTCTGTGTGATCAGCATCTGTTACGGCATGAGCGGCTTCAGCGGCTTCTGCCGGAGCCGTTTCATCGGCAGCAGCAGGAGCGGCTTCGGTAACAGTTTCGAATTCAACCTCTATCTTATAGTCGCCCTTCTTGCCGAACAGCTTCTTGACAGGTTCTTCAACTACGGTTATCTTTATGTCAGCTTCATCAACGCCGAGTTCCTTGATTTCTGATATGGCAAGCGCCTTGAGTTCGTCAAGTGACTTACCTGTATATATCTTTTTCATAAGTCCGTCCTTTCCGTCGATTCTCAATCGTCGTCTTCTTCGTGGTATTCTTCGCCGTATTTTTCGGCATCGGCTTTTCTTGCCGCCGCCAGCTTACGTCTGTTGATTTCCTTCTGCGAAAGTGTTTCTGTCTTTGTTACGGTCTTTTCTTCGCCTGTATCGGCATCTGTAACAACAGCGGTCGTTGTGACCTGTCTTTCCTTGAGCTTTCTTTCCTTCATCTTCTCTTCAGCCTCGGCTCTGAGCTTTTCAGGGCTGTACAGCTTCTGCATTACCAGTGACTGCACAATGCCGAGTGCATAGTTGACACCCCAGTAGAAACCTACTCCGGCAGGAACGCTGAACGAAATCCAAAGTGAGAATAAGGGCATGATATAAAGCATTACCTTCATACCCGCACCGCCTGCGTTTGCCATTTCGGGATTGTTCTTCTTGTTGAGATACTGGGAAAGTACAGTCTGAACAAGTGAAAGAACGAATGCAAATATCGGTATAATTATCAGCGGCTCGAAAGCAAGCTTAGGTGTTGTGCCGAAGTTCAGACCGCAGAACATCATATTGTGCGACAGTGACGCAAGTCTGTCCTTTACATTATCTGAAAGTATATTGCTTTCCTTGAACGTATCGGGGTACTGCTCATAAACCTGCAGAGCAAGAAGCTCCATCTGCATACCCTTGTACTTGCCTGCAACAGCCGCAAGTCTGTTCTTTGTTTCAGCTGTAAGTCTTGACTTATCACCTGTTAAATCACTGTACTGCTCTGCAGAGAATGAACCGTAGGTTTCTCTGTCTGCCGTGCTGATCGTTTTGGGATCCTTATCGGTGTAATTGTTCTTGAAATTCTCGTCATCCTTGAACTCGTGCGTCAGCTGAGCGCCGTCGTTGGATTCCGAAATGAAAATTGCATCCTTATCGCCGTTCTTATACTTTAAAATAAGCTCGGCATCCTGCTTGTTGTATTCGTTTAAGAATATCTTTGCATATTCGGTTTCTTGCGCTACCGTTATGGTGCTTGAAATGTCCGATGATGACAGGTGCTCCATGTGTGTCATGGGCTTATATACAACATCGATGACACCGAACAGTATTATCATTGTCAGAACAAGAGGTCCGCAGCCGCCGGCAGGGTTATAGCCCTGTGCCTGCAGCTTCTGCATTTCTTCTGCCTGCTTATCACGGTTGTTGCGGTATTTCTGCTGTATTTCCTTTACCTTAGGAGCAAACAGCTGAGAAAACGCCATATTCTTCTGCTGCTTTATCTGAAGCGGCAGCATTGCTAATTTGACTATTACAGTGAATATCAGTATCGCCCAACCGAAATTCTGTAAAAGAAGATAAATAGGCCACATAATGTAGCCGAGAGGCGTACCGATTATGGTGTATAAGAAATCTATGGAAATCACCCTCCGTTAGTAGTGCCGATATTACGGCTTAGTCCTTTTGAAAAAATAAAATTGTTCGGGTACATAGTCATAGCCGCCCTCAGAAAAAGGGTTGCATCTGATAATTCTCCGTATAGCCAAATAGCTGCCCTTTACCGCACCGAAGCGGCGGAGTGCGATCATCGCATATTCCGAACAGCTCGGAGTAAAGCGGCAACAACGAGGCAGCCATTTTGACAAAGTCATTCTGTATATCTTTACGAAAAATAAAAGTACATATTTCATTTTATTTTTGTATTTTGTCCGGTTGATTATTCGCCGGTGTGGCATATCTTTTCAGCAGTTGCTTTTCCATCCGAAGATATACCTCTGTCGATTTCATCGCAGGAGTTTTTGCTCTTGCAACGAAAATAAAGTCGTATCTTTTTTGTGTCTTTTCACGGAGCAGGGGTTCAATAAGGCGGAACGCTTCTCTTATGACTCTTCTGGCACGACTGCGTTTTACGGCATTGCCGACCTTCTTGCCTGTAACGATTCCTATGCGGTTTACCCGCCTCTTGCTTTCCCTTGCGTAGCATACGAATGCATCGGTAACAATACTGTCACCTTTTTTGAACAGAAATCTGAATTCCTTGTCCTTTTTTATGCAGACGTATTTCTTTGCATACTCATTCATTGACAGAATCAGTAGCTTAAGTGCTTTCTGCCCTTTGCACGTCTTCTTGCGAGAACCTTACGTCCGTTTCTTGTAGACATTCTTTTTCTGAATCCGTGTTCTTTCTGTCTCTGGAGCTTCTTAGGCTGGTATGTTCTTTTCATTTCTTTCTTCCTCCTGTTATTACTCGGCACCGATGTGTGCCTGTCTTGCGCCTATGCAATTAAATATTATACCTTAATCGGTTGCCGATGTCAAGTCATTTTTGAAAATTGTCTGTTCTGACAGCCGCAAACATTCAAATAATGCGGATATGCCAGTGCCGTCAGGCTTAGCCGAACGGTTATTTGTAACCGAGAGTTTGTAGAAAAAGTCTGTTTTTTATAAAATAGAGCAAATTCTCTATCCCTATAAGAACGCTTTGTGGGC
>ENA-OROX01002035-OROX01002035.1-human-gut-metagenome-genome-assembly--contig:-NODE-2035-length-14971-cov-2.558193_pt1 | contig 14971 bp, 6 predicted proteins | sample MGYA00242133_ERZ509058 | MGnify/ENA primary metagenome ERZ509058 (study PRJEB26280, sample SAMEA2338751) | human gut metagenome | biome: human gut; feature: human-associated habitat; material: faeces...
GGGATACAGATAAAGCCGTTATCAAGAAATATGTAACGGATGAGTACGTTTATCTCGCTGTTCAGTATACCAGACCGGGCGGTTCCGTTGGTACAACGCGTGTGCATAACCAGATTGAGATCGCGATTGATCCGGACCCGTCCAACAACGGCACAAATAAAGACTGCAGAGCGCTGAGCAACAATGCGAGTCGAAATGAAATTTACTCTTATTTCAACTTGACCGATCCCTCTGTTACCTTCAGCAATAGCCAAGAACATGGCACACAACACGCGTATGAGGTTACAACAGATGCCGGCGGCGCATCGATCTATACGGTTGAGTATCGGTTCAACCGCCCGGATTCCGTGGACGAAAATTTCCTGATCGGTTGTAATGTCCTGGTGAACAATTCTAAGAGGTATGCAACCCATGCTCCTTTTGATGATGGAACGTCAGGCTGTAGCTGGAATGCTCGATATATTCCCGGTATGTATTCTGTTCCTTACACAATGGGGGAAACTTCGGGAAATGTTCCGCAAGAGCCGACCGTTGACGGTGTTGTAGATGCAAGCTACGAGACTGTTTTAGAAATGAAAGACGGCAGCGTTTATGATTTGAACGGGGATACAGATAAAGCCGTTATCAAGAAATATGTAACGGATGAGTACGTTTATCTGGCTGTTCAGTATACCAAACCTGACGGTCCTGTCGGTACAACAAGTGCACATAACCAGATTGAGATCGCGATTGATCCGGACCCGTCCAACAACGGCACGAGTACTGACTGCAGAGCGCTGAGCGGTGACGCCAGCCGCAATGAAATCTACTCTTATTTCAAATTGAGCGAATCCGTCGTAGACTTCAGCGGAGGCAAGGATCATGGTGCGCAGAAAGCGTGTAAGGTTACAACAGATGCCGGCGCATCGATTTATACGGTTGAGTATCGGTTTAACCGTCCGGATTCCGCGGATGAAAACTTCCTTCTCGGCTGCAGTGTTCTGGTGAACGCTTCCAAGAGATATGCAACCCATGCTTCTTTCGATGACGGAACAACAGATTGCAACTGGAGAGCCAGATATATCCCCGGTATGTATTCGGTTCCCTACACAATGGGAGAGACTCCGAGTGATGTTCCGCAAGAACCAATCGTCAATGCTGTTCTTGATCCCTTCTATCTGGAGGGCGATACCGATAAAAACATTTATGTAAAGGCCGGAGACAACAAATACGGTTACGAAGTAAAAACCTATATGGCGGCTGATAGTGCCGATTTGTACTATTTTATGGTTCTCACCGGTCAGCGTCATGAAAATGTTTCGAATCCCAAGGCTGAGATCAATTTTGACCCTGATCCGTCCAACAGTGAGGAGACAGGTGACAACACGAAGGTTGGCGTCGGTGACAGCAATGACAAGGACTTCCGCATTTACTGGAATCCGGTAAGCGGCGGTTCCAACTATGGCTTCAATGCCAACAAGGGCACAAAATATGCCGAGCGAACCACGTATCTCGAGAACAACATGGTGGAGTACGCAATTGAGATCAAGATTCCGCGTCCCGCAGAGGATACCTATCAGTATGCGTTTGATGTGCATCTTGACGCAACCACCGTCATCAGCAACTGCGCAACTAAGAATAACGGATCTGCGAAATATGAGAACATGGTTAGCTTCTCCTATGGGGATGCGGTTGTTGATATGGCGATTCCCGCATACTTTGAGACTGGCTATCATGCAACTGCTGACTGGGCAATGCCTGAAGCAGTAAAAGACGGTGCCAAAATGGAAGGTATGCATACCGGTTATGTTGTGAAACTTGCCGGCATTGATTTCGGTACAGAGGGTGCTCGTTACCTCGCGGCAAAAGGCAAGAGCGTGATCGACAGCTCGATCAGCATTTACATCGACGATCCCGCGATTGAATCCAACAAGATCGGCTATGCCCTGGTTCCGGGTGGTTTCTTCTCCGAGTACGGTGACAAGGTTCAGCTCAACCGGCTGGTTACCGGTACGCACGACCTTTACATTGTATCGGGTGGCGGTTTGTTTGACCTTTCTGCAATCAAATTGAGCGGTAAATACCCGATCTATGCAGTTGTAGACGGCGTGATGGATCAAGGATTATACAATGAGGATCACATGATTGATGCATCGGTTGACAGCAAATACGCGATTGATACCAACAAGCTCAATCTGAATCAAAAGTTTTACTATTATGTAACAGATGATTACTTCTATCTTTATGCGTTGACCGATATGCTTTCAAGCGTTCCGCTGTCGGCACATGAGATGCAGATGTTCCTTGACCCGAATCCATATAAGAATGTAGAAAAGCACATGGTTGCAACTCTGCAGTCGGGTGACAAGCAGGGAGAGAACTGGTTCTGGACAGAATTCACCTCCTTCAAGACCCCCGATGATAACGGCGTTAAGGGAGCGTTGACCACCTTGGTCAACGGCTCAACCTACAGAATGAACAAGTGGGAAGAGGGCGACCGCAGCTATTACGGTATTGAGATGAGATTTGAACGTGAGCCGGATGAGGATTACTTTGGTCTCGGCTTTAAGATCGAAGCAAACGGAACCTATCTGATGTCCAGCGTCGGTGAACAAGCAGATACCTCTCACTACACCAGACATATTCATATTTTTTACCGTGATCCGATCGTTGTAGATGGCGAGAAGGACGAGAGTTACACTGAAAATAATCAGATCCAGCTCATTCCCGACAGCGATTACGAGGTCGGTGAAAATCCGAACGCGATTTCAGGCGATCTCTTCTATGAGTTCGACAACGACAAGGTTTCTTTCTATGTAGAGAGCAGGACAAAAGAAGCACCTGCCGCAGATGCCTTCATGACATTGTTTGCGGATACCAACCCGTATAAAAATAATGCAAAATACGCAGACATGACTGCGGCGTTGGAGGATCTAAAACAGACTGAATCAGGATTCAGAATGGCATTTAACGGAGATACTGCGGAGCGGATCGGCACAGCGTTAAAGAATACTGAGCTTGCTTCTAAGGTGAGCGGACCGGATGAAAACGGCGTATATACTTATTCTATGGAAGTGTCCCTTCCGCGTGAAAACGGCGAGAACTATTTCTTGGTAGGCTGCACCGTGAACGATGGCGATGCTTGTGTATACAACCTTGCTCGGAAAGCGGATGTACCGGCAGACAGCTATGAGGACGCTACAAAAGTATATTACAAGTATATTTCTCCGATGTCCTGGCAGAATTTGATGGGCGTGCAACCGTCCTATCAGACTCAGAAGGCAGTAAACGGCAGTGTTGAATGGTCTTATCCATATGAAAAGCAAGAAGAACCGTCGAACCCTGTTTCTTCCGAAGTGCAGAAACCGACCGCAAGCACATCGACAACCTCTACTCCTTCCAATGATGCTCCTTTTGAGGACACAGAAGCGGCAGATGAACTGCGGCAGATTGTTGAGGATGCAGTCGAGTTAAGCAAGACCGAGGGGGCAGAGAATATCGTTCTCAAGCTCAGCGAGGACAACTGCGTACTAACAGACGAATTGCTGACCCTGCTCAAAGATGCGGCAAAACCAGTCAGAATCGAGGTCTATGCAGAGGAAGACGAAGCGAAAGAAAATATCCTGAATTTCTGGGAATTTAGTGCAATTGAGGAAACGGCTAACTCCTTCGATCCGCACATTCTCAACAGAGATAATGGCGGCTTGGGAGGAAAATCAGGGGTTATCCTTGATCTGGCTCACAAGGGGGCGCTGCCCGGACCGGCTGTATTTGGTTTTCCGCATAATGGTCTGTTTGAGAACGGAAATGTCATCTTGACCTATGTATATAATGAAGAGAGCGGAAAGATGGAATATACCACTGCACTTTCTCCAACCATTACTGAGGATGGCTTTGTCACCTTCAATCCGGAAAGTGGCGGCGTATTTGCTCTGCTCAAGCACGAGGAAACGCCGGATTCCAATGACGGCACACAAAGTGATCCTGCTGTAAACAACAATGAAGGCGGCTCATTTCCGTGGTGGGCAGTTCTCTTGATCTGCGCGGGCGGTGCAATCGTGCTTGTCGGAATATTCATTCTCGTGATGATTCTGATGTCAAAACGTGGTAAAAAGGAGGAATAAACAATGCTGAACAAATCCAAACATTCCAAAGTTACACGAATTGTGACAGCAGGTATAAGCCTAATCATGTGTGGTGCGATCATCATTGGTCTTGGTGGTTCTGAAAAAATGCCGAGCGCCGTAGCCGAAGGTAGCCATACAACTCCGTGGACTCTTACCAGTAATAATCCGCTGCTCAATAAGGGCGAAAAATACTATGTTAACGTAGAAGAACCAAAGGTCAGCGAAATCCCGGATTTCGTCGAGTCGCAGAAGATTTCTTTGGATGACTACAAAGATGTTGTTGATAAACTGACAGCAAGTGTTGGCGTGGAACCGTCCGACGTTGATATGTACCAAATCCATGAAGCAGATGAAGGCTTGATTTTCAATCCGATTTATCAGGAGTCGGTCGATGCCGGTATTCTGAACAAGTATAATAATGCGTATACCACAAAAGGTACCGTTAAACTCGGTGACACTACGCTAACATACGAGGTGCCGCAGAATGCAACCGCATACGATACTGTTCCGATAAAATATACACTGACCACCAAAAACGACGAGTGGCTACCGATTTTTGTCGGCGCAGACGCAAGTGAAGAAGCTGACCGTGTGAACAAGGAAGATCAGTATTACGACCTCATGTATCCGAACCACGTTGAGATGAAGTTCGAGTACTTGGGATACGTCAGCAGTAACTTCGATCTGAGCGAAAGACCGAACATTAACACCAACCAGTCCACCTATGCGGACAGTTATCGTTTGGCGAGATTTACCACTGTTGCTGACGGCGAGACAGAAAAGGTTGAGATGATTAAAGACTTCAAGCTGTTGACAGGTGAGATTACAGGGAAGCACACCCTGTATCTGCGCAATGTTGATGCGGCTGAAGCGACTCTGCGCGCAATCAGGCTTTACCGTAAAGACGGCACTTATACTGAAATCCCCTGCACAACTGCGTGGGAGATCGAGGCGGGCAGCGCCAAAAATGCCGGCAATGCCATCATCGGGTTTACAGCGGAAACCATTGTTAAGATTCCGAATGTAGACTTTGGCGAGGAGGATCAGTATATCAGCGCTTCTGTAGTAGTTGCCGCTGATGCAGGTAAGACCATCGACATATATCTGGATGGTCTTCCGGACACCTTTCAGGAAGAACGTCTCGGTACTGATTATCCGAACGTAGATTCAGAGGAATTTGTTGCTTCTGATGTGGTAGAGACCGGTGAAAACGTATGGTTCAAGATCAAGATGACCAATGTCGGCGACACCGTTATTGATCCCGAAGGCGGCGGTCATATGGAGCTGCGTTCGAATCTTTTGAAGTATGACGAGTCTACCGGCGAGTGGAAAAAGACCACGCAGTATCCGAACCACTATATGCACATTGCAGATACCGTTTATCCAGGTGAAAGCCAGGAGCTGTGGTGTAACTTTCCGACAAACTCCTTGAGCAAAGAAGGCAAGTATCGGTTGGAGTTCGTTTGTTATACCAACCATATTGGTTCGATTCCTGCCGGTATCAGATCCTTGTTTAGAGAGGGCGCTATCAACAATCAGGAGAACCTAAATCAGACCTCTTACTTCGAAGTTGATGTAAAAGAGGGCGCAGAAACCGCTTCCATCAAAGATCCGATCTTCGTGAACGAGGAAGTATATGATCAACTGACTAGGAATACATGGGTTCACACTTTTGAGGAGTTCACTTACGCTTATGACACATGGCTGAATCCAATTGAGGAAGAGACCTATGAAGGCTGGCTCTATCTCCAAATTGCACCCTGGACTGAACATGTAACCCTTCGTTTGATCAACGAGTACGATGATTCCATCAAGGTGGTCCGTGTTCCGATCAATGTGGATACCGAGAGTATAAAGATCAACTTCAATCCCAATAACAATAACTACATCGTCAACGAAGCCGGTGAGCGTGAACCGATGATCCTTACCCAGAACATGACCGACATGAGAACCAACTTCAACTACGGGCCTAATGCGGACGAAATGATCGCGCATCAGCTTCTTGACTGGAAGGAATGCGGTGTCAATGTCGCAACCTCTACGAATGGTTTCCTTTATGATACAAACGGTATGGAGTGGTGGCGTGCCAGTGACGCCTACAAGTTCTCGTCGGATATGATGCGTCTGCTGGGCATTCAGTATATCGGTCACATGACCTATAACTTCGTACAGGACGAATTTAAAACTACACAAACATTAGGGGAAGCGCTCCCTGTGACCGAGACTTGGTTTGATCCGGTTCATGAACTGAAATGTATCGTCCGTGGTATTACGCTGTATGACCGTTGGGGTGATATGTATTACAGAGATTCCGCAGGCAATATGCCGTTTTACATGGAAGATACACGGCGTGGCTGGAAAACCACCATTGGTAACCAGTCTATCGGTAGTGCCGGCAAAGAGGAGTTCCGTGAGTTTCTGGTAGATGTTTACGGCTCTCTCGAGAATGTCAACAAGGCTTGGGGTACGAAATATGCAAGTCTTGCTGAGATCGATCCAGAGGATGATACTCAGTTTAAGACAACCTTTGCTTCCTTTACTTTACCGGATCGTATTTTTGATATCTTTAGATCACTTGGTCGTGTAGAAAGCTACAGCGTTATCCTGAACACCTTGAAGAATTATGTCGATCAGCCTACCATGTTCCTGAGCCAAGAGAGCGATACCTTTATCGTACCGGGCATCAACCCTAAGACCACCAATCCGACCTACCGTCGCATTTTGAGAAACAACCTGCAGGCTCATGCGTTGGATCCGGAGATATTGATTGCGTCGGGTACGATCACTGCGCATAACACCTATAGTGCGGTGCGTTTCTCTTATGCTGATAACTATGAGCTGACCAAGCGTTCCGTCGAGAACGGTATCACTCCGATGTGGATGAGAACCTACGCGCACGCTTGCACTTATGCGGTCAATCCGCAATACGGTCAGAGTGCGATCGCAGAATACAATAGTAAAAGCAACATCTTTGACATTATGATACAGAATAACACCTCTGTATTTCTGACCTTTGCATCTACCTATGAGGCAGGCGGCGTTCCTGCTGTTCTCTGGAACGATGAAGCGACCGACTGCGTTGTCTATGCGAATGCGAAGAAAGAGATGATCTTCTTCAAGGAGAAACTGGACGAAGCGCTCGCTACTAAGGAAGGAAAAGCTTGGGCAGCTAAGGGGGGCACTTCTACCTGGAATCCGGATGGCATAGAGGGCAAATACTCTTACGATATCAAGTATGTACAGAAAGTGCTTGACAAGGCAAGAACAGAGCATGTTGCCGGCGGTGTTCCGGTTATGTAAGGTTGTTGTGAAAACAACCACCGACTATGTCGGTGGAGCGGAAAAAGCTTTAGCGATACGAATGTTGAAGCGCTCTTTTGATTGGTATGTAGGAAGTAAAACTCAATTTAAACGCAGTACTATACAGAAGAGAGATTTTGCAAGTATCAGACCCTATATCCATCCACAAGTACATTCGGTGATAAATAGCGTTTTTAAAATTATTATCAAATAGAGAAATGGATTTTAACAATATACGAATGGATGTGAAAGCTAATGGGGAAAGGTGGAATTTTAACAGTAAAAAGCCTGATTGTTACAGTATATTTACTGGATGCGATTGTATACTGTAATAGTAAAGTCCCATATAACCGTTTAATGTAAGCAAAGATCAAAAGCTGTTTTACATACTATCATTGCAGTATTAAAAACAGGCATTCAGTTAGAGATTTTTCTCAAACTGAATGCCTGTTTTGCTTTATTCTGCAATAAATCTGGAACAATTCCACATTGCCGTAGTCCGCCCCAATCAATCGTTTTGAAAACTTAAAAACGATTGATTGGAGGAAAAAGCTATGGATGGCAATCATCCGAAAAGACGGAAAGATAAGGATAATCCGTATACCATATATACAGCTGAAAACGGACAGATGTATGTGTCTTTTAAAGATGGACAAGGTGTGCTCCATAATCTGAAGATAGACAAGTCTTTGTATGGGCTGCTTGATCAATTTGAATTGGAAGATAAATCGTATCTAAACTTTTTTGACCGGCACATCGAACATTCGGAACTGACAGAAGCCTCACTTAACGAACGAGTGATGAGCAAAGCAGAAATGGTGGAAGATACTGCCTGGTTTCGAATTTGTAATGAGCGGTTGTATCATGCAATCGCATCATTGTCTGAAATACAGCGTCGTAGGATTATTCGATATTATTTCTATGACCTGACATATGAGCAAATCGCGGAGCTGGAAAGATGTTCTGTACATTCTGTTTTTGTGGCTATTAAGCGGGCAGAAGACAAAATAAAAAATTTTTTCAAAAATTTTCAAAAATAGGTGTAAAAAATAGCTTCTAACTGAGGAAACAGGTGAAGGGATAATTTCTCTTCGCCTGTTTCCTTTTTTTGTGGATGACAGGTTTTGTAGCTTGACAACTGAATATACCATTTATCAGATACTTTCCTGTTGCCGTTGGAAAAACCAGCAAGCCATTTTAACGACTGCGCCATGACACTGCTTGATAGTCGAGCGAGAAACAGTTGGTTATTGGTATTGGGTAGCTCCCAGTACGGCGATGATAGGCAATAGGGATAATGATACTCCTGTCCAGTCACAGCTTGCAGGCAATGAGGGCAGTTCGGAGAGAACCTCGGAAGGGTTGGAATACCCGTGATGTCGGTACACTGCCGGCAGTCTGATAAATGCCGTGACCACGGAAATTTAGAATAAATATGGTCAAATACAAAACGATTGATTAAAAAGCAGGCAGCGGTTGTTTAAGATAAAACCGCTGCCTGACATTAATGAAGGAAAGAAAATGAAAGAAATAGATGTTAATAATAAAATGCAAATAGATAGAGAAGTCAGTGGATGTAAGTTCCACCTTGCTTTTGAAGAACCAATGAATCCTACTGTGGTTAAAAATGTGATTTATACCAAAAAATCACCAATCGAGTACAATAAGGATGTTCAGACCTATTGCACAAGAAAAGTTATCTTTTTACGCTACATGAAGGGTTTCGAATCAAACTAGAACTTTTTTCCTTGTTCTAAACTTTTTTATTGCCGAATTTACAATTATCATCATTAAGTTTTCAATTTCGTTTATGCTTCATTAAACAAGTGAATGGTTTTGATTTCTCCCTTTGAAATTTTGGCGGATACAGTTCCATCTGATTCTACTGCAATCGGGGATAGATTTCTTTCGCAGATATCTGTATAGCAGGCTCTGTTATATGGCGTGCAAAGAGTAAATATTCCACCTTCGCCAACTGCATAAATTCTTATAATAATCCCGTTTCCATCTTCAGCAGGTTTGAGTGCAGCCAGTGCGGCATCTCCTTGCGCGGTGATCAAGCTGTTCTTCTTGGGAAGACGACCGGTTCTGCTTGTTCCGCTGATATACTGAACAGGATTATTTAGGTCGTGTTCGCGGGCAATGAGTTCCGCATGATTTTCTTCTTGAACGGACAGCAAAGAGATACAGGTCTTATGAATGTAGGTTTCAGGATACGGATCCGGATCATAAGAAGAACGAACCAAACAAACCGACATCTCATCATTATACGCACGAAAGCCATATTTATTATCCGCAAACAACATCATTCCTCCGGCGGCAATGAACGAGTTTGCCGGAACATCTTCCCGAATCGGTTCGTGTTCAAAAATACCGGACGGAATATTACGCATAACTTTTTGAAAAGGCGTATTCCACACAAAGTCGAGTCTGGGGATGAACTGTCCTCTGTGCCCTACTTCCAACCATTCAAATTCCGTTTCAAAGCGCAGTACATCGCTGTCATGATCAAGCTGTACATCCACGCGGATTATACTGTTGTTAAAGTTCAATTCATAATGGATTGACTGCCGCAAACCGCCGGTACGGTTAATGATCTTAATTTCCTGCGTCTCATTGAGGATTTGCTTTGCGGCAGTTCTGCCCAGACGCCATGCAGACATACCCGCATCCTGCTCCAAAGTGTAAACTAAATGTGCCGTCGGTTGATGCACCAGCTCTTTGCCGCTCTTTTTATCATACAGCGAAATTAGCTGCATTGTTTTTTCGTCAAAGACTGCTTTAAGCTTGCTGTTTTCCAAAACATTCTGCGGAATAATTTCTCTTTTACAATCCAGCGCAACATTTCTGATTTCTACATTTCCACTGTCGCAGTCTCGCATGATAATGGTTTCATAGCCCATCGGCGGAACAGTTACTTTTACGAATAACTTGAATTGGTTTTCCCAGAACGGATGCGGACTCGGCGGAGTGGCAGAATGCTCCAACAGTGTACCATCACTGGCATAGACCTGTAAATTAGCAAGATCATATGGCCATGCCCATATATTCAGTTGCTGCACACCGGTCTTTGGCTGACTAGTCGTGTTAAACAGATGGTATATACGAACGCGTCCGCTGCCGCGTTCCGCCATACTGATTCCATAGGTATTAAGGCGTGCACCCGGCGCAGCTCCTACTGAAAATAGTTCGTCGTCAGGATATAGTTCAATATCGGAAGTATCAATTTTTTCTGCAATACATCGCATAGCATTCTGCGCGGCAACATTAGCATATGATACAGCCTCCTGAAAGCGTCCCATCGCATGTTCTCTGGTGTCTATCACACAGGAACCGGGCAAAATATCATGGAACTGATTAAATAAAACGCGCTCCCATGCATCTTTCAATTTTTCCATAGGATAGGCTTCGCTGCCTACTGTACGCGAAAGTGCACAAAGTGTTTCCGCATCATACAACCTTTGTTCACCGATTCGATTTGCCATTTTAATACGGCTTTGAGAAGTATAACAACCTTGAAATACGTAGTTCATTTCATGATCCAAGACAGGAATCCGATCGTGGTATTCCTGCTCTACCGTCTCAAAAAAGCTACGAAGGGTACCAAAGACAATAGTCGGTGCAAGCGGCCATGTGCAATATTCGGTAAGACGCAAAATGTCACGTCTTGAAGGACCACCACCATGATCTCCCACGCCGTATAGCCGCAATGCCCGTTTAAAACCGGTATGTCCGCAAATATCCAATGCATCGGTAAAAATTTCGGGGCTGACAAGCGATAAATAAAAAAACGGATCCTCGTAAGCCAAAACACTCTTTCCCGAAGGAGCTTGATAACGAAACAAGTATTCCTTTGTTGCGTATCCTCTGCCAAAGTACATGTACTTTACTCCGCCGGCATTGAGAAGTTCCGGTAAATTCACATGATGTCCAAATGTATCGGGCTCAAAATCAATTGTTAATTCGTCCTCTGGGATACCAAAGGTACGCTTTATATAGTCTTTTGTATAAAGTATATGTCGGCAATCACTTTCTGCAGAGGGCATATTTTGATCGGCTTCCACCCATGAAGAAGCTGTTACCTCCCAGCGTCCCTCGTGAATTCTTTGCGCAATTTCATCGAGCATCCAAGGCGCATAATCTTCTATGATTTTATAAGTGGACGCTTGTGACTGTGAAAAAATAAATTGAGGAAATTCTCGGATTAAATCCAACATGGTACGAAAGGTATCAACGACAGTGGACACCGTTTCACTGAAATCCCACTGCCAGTTCATGTCGATATGTGCATGAGCCACCATGTGAAGGGTATACGACTTCGCCCACGCACTCAGTGGTTGAAGATTCTTTTCACAACGAAGACAATCTTCTTTAGTCAACGCTCCGTTTTCTTTATAAGTACGATATAATGTTTCAATTTCTTGTTCAAACAAAGCGTCCGGTTCTCTTTTTTCGACTACATATAATTTTTGTAAATAAGCCATCTGCGAGAGGATTCGTTCATCCCATTTTCCTCTTTGATGCGAACGTATTTGATGCAATTTATCATTATAGTTCATAATACACTCTCCTTGCATAATAAATTAATAGTTATTAAAGTTCATCTGAAAGTTTTTCTTTTCACAAGTCGTTTTCCGAATGAAGTTCTTCCGCTGAGCCGTATTCATTTACTAACAAGCAGAACCAAGTGACTGTGAAAGCATTTAGTTCTGCTTGTTTTCGAGGAATACTGCCTGTTATCTGCTTATGCTATTTGATCAGCTCGGATACGAAACATTCCGTTTTAGCGGTTGCACAACCCATAAATTTATCTGCTCTGCCGACTTGTACCCGTTTATCCTCAATAGGATAGAAATTCCATAATCGTACCTCATTAAATTTCACCTTAAAATGGATCGGATGTTCCGCATCAAATAAAACCCATTTCTTACTAAAATAATCCTGAGCGGCATAACTTCCGCTCATTTCAGGTATCTCTTCGATATGAATTGTTCCGTTCACATCCTCCGGGTTCTGACAAAAGGCGGCAACAGCAAAGTTTTTATCACTCCGATTGAAAATTTTTATCACCTTATTTTCCTTGATGACATCCTCGTATAAGCAATCTTTTGTTGGATAAGCAGCATGATCACAGCGATAAATGCATCCTGCTTCGTCAATCAGAGGAGCAATATAAGTTAATTCCGATTTCCCCACCTCATCACTAATATAAATAGGTCCACCGCTGATTGCACGTAACACCGCGTTCATACAAGCATTATCATGAACAGACCACCACATATCATAATCACAATACTGTATTTGATCATGAAACAACGCAGAGTAAATATTATCCCATAGATGAATATAAAAACCTGCTGTATTTCCGGGAGCATAGTCGTAGGAATTGCGATTAACTGCAGAGCTTGGACGAGCCAGTACATTTTCCATGTTCATACCCATACAGTTTATTACGCATCCTCCAAAGTGTTTGTTTACAGAATCATCCAGTGCTTTGTGAGCTGCTGCGATTGCGACTGATGACGGAAGCAGTTCATTATAATAATCGGAAGCGCCGGATTGATTATCTACCTTAACAAAATCGATGCCCTGTTTCTCCAAATAGCTGTGCCAAGCATCAAAAAAGTTAAATTGCTGTTGATAAGTAGGGGCTATCACCAACGAGCCTCCGGGTGTGACAATTAAATTTTCCTTCTGGTCTTTTGCGACTTCACTGTTAGGTTGAATGCCGTCCCAATATCCGGTGAAGGCATGCCAAACCCCCACTTTTTCAATGCCGTATTCCGATTTGATTCGGGAAATAAAAGTGCGAAACCCTTCTGGAAATTTATTTGGATCTTCTCGAAAGGAGGTGAGACGCCCATCACAGCTTTGTAGCCATCCATCGTCTAAAATAATCCATTTTACCGGAATTTTCTTTTGGCGGAATTCTTCTAATTTTTGACAAACACCCTCACTGCTTAGATCAGTATAAAAGGCATTCCAGGAACACCAGCCGAATTTCTCCAGTATTTCAGGATAAACACGCTTTTTCTTTAAAGGAACCCGAATGGCATTCGTCTGACCAGCTTTGACAAAATTTTCAGATATTGCATGATAGGGATCTTCCGCTAAGCTGATCGTTAAAAAAGTTCCCGACATTTTGGTGCGAGCGGAACATCCTGATGTCATCTCCAATGAGGAACCGGATATTTCACTGCGGAACATTTCGCAAGTGAGCGGCAATAAGTGGCAGTGTTTCTCATCTAAAGACAGTAATACGCTTTGAGTAACGACCGGCAGTTTGGAAATATCTTTTTCAAAGCAGTGTGCCTGCCAAAATCGATCCCACCATGGGCTGGAAGACAAACATCCCTTATTTTCGGGACATAACCGATAATGTAAAACTATTCCTCGATCCGAAGTAAAATAAGCGCCAAAACCGTTATTAAATTCTTTCAGCTGCGCATCAATTGTGAATTGCAGTACACCATCATATTCCTTTAAAGTTACTGTTAAAGTCGGGATCAAAACATCCGCAAAATCCAATATTATTTCATTGTCCGTCTGTTTAATGCCGGAGAGAAAACAATCTCGGCTGTAATAGCGGTTTAAATTTGCATGGATATATATGTTATCCAACAAAGCTTTGCCGTCAAAAACAATCATAGCTCGACCGTTTACATCAACAACAGAATAATGTTTCATGTTCATCATATCCTTCCAAGGGTATATTGTTGTACTTTTTTCGTTAAGCTCTGGCGATGTGCTTTTTCGTTCACATCTGTCAAATAGTTATCATCTGTGAAAAGTAGAAAAACAGACAAAGTTTTCGCCATTGATGCTCAAGTATTGCTGTGCTTTTCTATGTAAGAACTCATTACAAAAGAGGCTGTTGGAATAATTTGTTTTGTAGTGAGGTTATAACCGGTATAGATAATTCGGTCATTGTAAACTTTTACAATATATCCTTCACTACCTTCAGTGTCGGTGGTTTCTCCATTGTTATCATAGCTGATTGAACCGGCAGAAGTATAGCCGCGCGGTTGAGATATAGAACTGTTATGAATCATGCGAGCAGCAGTTCCTTTTTCTGTGGAATAGTTACATCCATCGTAAAGAGATAAATGGGTGTGGCCTGACATCCAGATGACTTCTTTATATTCACGAAGAAGGGATATGAAATGCATATTTCCGGGGTATTTTTCAGATATAATTATTGGTTGAGAATAAGCACCATTATAGCGATCACCCGGTCCCAAGTTGCGTATCATAGAGTGTTGAACAATAAAAATGTTTGTATTTGTTCCGCTGTATGTTTTCAGCAGCTTTTCCACCCAATCAAGCTGTGAAGTGGAAAAATTATCGCAGTTGCTGCTGTTGGCTACTCCGGTCAGTTCCTGTGCCATAAAAATAAAAAGATTATCTTTTTGACCGGGTTTTCCTTTTTTTAAAATATAGGATATGGCAAGGATGAGAAGTATACAGATGTAGCCAAGCATTCCGAAGAATCCCTGCTTTAACACGAACAGCCTGTCCGGTTCAAAAAAGACCTGATCACAGAAGCCCAGGAGCAGATGCTGGAT
>ENA-OROX01002036-OROX01002036.1-human-gut-metagenome-genome-assembly--contig:-NODE-2036-length-14969-cov-6.825466_pt1 | contig 14969 bp, 13 predicted proteins | sample MGYA00242133_ERZ509058 | MGnify/ENA primary metagenome ERZ509058 (study PRJEB26280, sample SAMEA2338751) | human gut metagenome | biome: human gut; feature: human-associated habitat; material: faeces...
GAGGATTTTGTTGATGAAAGCAAATTAAGCGGAGCATATGGAGGCTTGTGGAGTACAAATGCAAATGATAGCACAGCACCAAATAAGATAACTTCGACAAATAATAGATATGCACCAACATTATTTACGCAATATGAAGGAGGAGACAATTTAGATACGAGTAATCCAAGTAAGGGATATTCAAATGCAAAAATAAGTTCATATATATTAAGTAATGCAGGAACAAGCTCATTTGTGTCAAATGATCAAAAAAACTCATACGCATATGAGAAATATGATGCAGACCCGGGATTAAAGGTAATATATAATGCTTATTGGGGAGGAGCAAATAGAAATACAGCAAGAATAAATATAGGTAGAGAATATTGGCTTTCGTCGCGCTGCGTCGATGCGGATTGGTACTACAGTCACTTCTACTTACGCTATGTGTCAGGTGGTTCTATCATGACCAACTATGTGTTCTACTCTTCCACCTACGCGAACTCTAATTGTCGTAGTCTCCGCCCAGTCTTGCAGGTTTCTAAATAATTAAATTAAAAATAAGCAAGTCTACATAGACTTGTTTAAAACAATATAGTAATTAAGTAGATAACTTAATTGAAAAATAGTGGCTTAAAAATACTAGCTTAATATGCTAGTATTTTTGCATAATATAAGAAATTTTTTGCAAAATAATATTGGTGAATTTATATGAAGATTTCATGGTTAAAATTAGAAAATGATAGTAAAAACTTTAGAATTCCAACAAATCTGGGAATGGATGTATTTTCTGTTAACAATACAGAAAATGTTGATAATAAAATAGATGAATTAATAAAAAGCAATTACAATACAATAATAGTATCAAATGATGTAGCGGGACTTTCAGAAAAAATTAATAAAGAGTATTTATATAATAAAAATGTGAATATTGTTATAAGTAAAGATAGGGATAATAATAAAAAATAAGACCATATATTAATATGGCACTGTATAAGTTGGTGGAGAAAACATAAAATTTTTGGGAGGTAATTTTGGAAGAAATTCTTATTTTGTGTATTGGAGATAGTAAATTAATAGGAGATAGTTTAGGCCCATTAATAGGAACCTTTTTAGAAAAAAATAAAAGTACTATAGGAAACAATGTAAAAATATTAGGAACTCTAGAAAAACCTATAGGATATAACAATTTAATTGAAATGGCAGAACATTTGAAATGTAATAAAAAGGATTATATTACAATAATTACAATAGATTCGGCGCTTGGAAGCAATCAAAATATTGGGAAAATTTTAATTGATAATACAATTTTGTATGCAGGAAATGGTGTAAATAGAGGAGAAAAATTAATAGGAGATATATCAATTAGAGGTATTGTAGGGCAAAATTATGATGATGTAAAACAAAATATAATAGAATTAGAGAGTGTTTCTACAGATTTAGTAGAAAATATGGCATGCAAGATTATTTTTAAAATATTGAATTTGTTTAAAGTATAAAAAAACTGATTATGGCAATAATTCCTATATAAAATATAGGAGGTACATAATGAGTAAAGAAAATACTAAAAATGTGATAATATTAAAAAATCTTCCTTCTAACTTGATAGCCGAGGCTATATTAGTTGTAAAAGATAAAAAGCAGGTAGCAGATTACATGAAAGAATCTGAGTTTGGTGCAAATAAAGATGTTTCTAATTGTAAAACTGGTAATAACGGTATAATTTATGGAGATATGAAAACAGAGTCATTAAAGAAAATTGAAAATGTGAAAAAGGAAGACAGAAAATATGTGATAAAAGAAGCGGAAATTGTAGTATCAAATTATATAAAAAGAATAGAAGATAATTTGGCAGATAGAAAGATAGATAGATTAAAAAAATCATATAAGAAGACAAAAAAATTAAATGTTTTTCTGGCAATGACAACCATAATAAGCATATTGCTAGCTATATTTATTTGAAAGAAATAATGTAAACGAATAAAACCTTGACCTTTGGAATATAAATCTATAAAAAGATAAACACAAAGGAAGAGGTGTTTTTTTATGGAAAAATCTATTAGTCAAGAGGAGCGCATTAGAAGAGCAGAGGAAATATATAGTAGAAGAAGATATAACAATAGATATGGAGAGAGCCTATATAGAAGCGGTGAAACGAGAAACAGATATCAGCCACAAGAGACTAGAAAAATAAAAGGCAAAATGATTAATAAGATGATTATTCAAATGATTGTGTGCGTGATAATTTATACTTGCATATATATGCTTCAATATTCTAATTATTTATTTTCAAAAGATATGGTGGATAAAACAAAAGAGGTTTTGTCTTATGATATTAGCATAGAAAATTTGTATAATAAATCAAATGAATTTTTTTTGAATTTGCAGAAAAAAATTAATTGGGGTGTGAATAATGAACAAAATGATAATGTGAATGAGGAAGCTCAAGACCAAAATACAGAGGAGACTAACATTGAAAATAGTAATGCGGAGTCTAGTGAAGCTAATAATGAAAATGTTGATAATTCTGAGATTTCGCAAAATGATGCAAGTACAGAAGTGACAAATAATGACACAACACAGCTTGCAGTTGGTGGAGCCGATGAGACTCAACAAGAGGAAGAAAAGTCACAAGAAGAGCAAGATATAGAATATGTAAAACAAAATGTGAGCATAATCTGGCCAATAAAAGGAGTTATAACTTCAAGGTTTGGAAACAGAACTCCAACCGAAATTGTAACTGCAAACCATAAAGGTTTAGATATAGCAGGAAATATGGGAGACAACATTGTATCTGCAATGGACGGAACAGTTGTACAATACTCTGAAGAAGGGGATTATGGCAAACATTTACGCATTCAAAGTGGAGAAGTGCTTACCTTGTATGCTCATTGTAGTGAACTTCTAGTACAAGAAGGAAGCACAGTAAAGCAAGGAGATGTAATCGCAAAAGTTGGAGCAACAGGAAGAGCAACTGGTCCACATCTACATTTTGAAATACGAAGAGATGATAGATTTATAAATCCAGAGTTGATATTGGGAAGTTTATAATGGCAGAGCTAAAATAATTAGAAAGGATAATATTATGCAAATAAAAATTAATTTGAAGGTCTTTCTTTTTTTGTTGATATTTTTAATAACAAGGCAAATAAAAATATACGCACTACTCATGTGTCTAGCGTTAATACACGAATTGGGACATGTAATGGCTGGAATAATATTAGGGTTCAAACCCGAATCTATATCTATTATACCAACTGGTTTTTCTGTAAAATTCAAAAATGATTGTAAAAATTATAATAAAAAAATAAAAAATGGTAATATGCTTGCGCTAAAAAAAGCCATAATTGCTTTTTCAGGACCACTTGTAAATTTAATAATTATGGCAATTTCAATAATATGCTACAAGATAACAGTAATTTCAGAGATAGCAGGCATATCAATAGAACTATTAATATATTCAAATTTACTGATATTTATATTTAACATGTTACCGATATATCCGCTTGATGGTGGGCGAATTTTGAAGGCAATAGTACATATAAAATATGGATTGTTTACAGCTTATGTAATTACAAATAAAATATCAAATGTAGTGGTAATAATTTTAACCGCATTTGCAAGTTTTGCCATATTAGAATACAAAAACATAGCAATATTAATAATCATTTCTTACTTGTGGGGGCTTGTGGCAAATGAAAATAAAAAATATAATATGAAATTAAAAATATGGCAGAATTTATAGATTAACTATTAATCTTAAAAGCATAAAACATCAATACACTAATATATTTATTATATGTTTAGGAGGTATTGGTGTGTTTGAATTTTTTAGAGCCATATCATTTAAGAAAATATTATTGATTTGTTTAATTTTTATATTAATAGTCATAATTGCAACAATAAGCTGTAACACGGATATTATAAATAGATTAACAAAAACAAATTCTGTAAATAGTATAATTAATTCAAATGTTGTAGGAGCAGAATATTTAAACCAGATGTCAAATATATCAACTGAAGAACTAGTGGAAGATTTAGAAAAAGAAAAATCATATATAAAGTGGGTGGATTTTAAAGGAACCGCCGTAGTGATGAAAAAATTAGCCGATACTGATATTAATTCTCATGTTAATAATGAACAAATACAATTTAATTGGATTGAATTAATGGCATATTTAGGATGCAAGTATGGCGGAGAACTATCTTTATTTAAAGATAAAGATTTAGAAAATTTATTAAACAGTTTACGCGAAGGGAAGACTATGAACGAGTTGACAGCAAATATGAAGCTTTACAATTATTTTTTTCAGAGTTATGATGCCATTTTCCATGAATATATTGGAGAATATGAAATAGCAACTGTAGATGAACAAGGCAACAAAAAATATGTAAAAAAATATGGCTTAAAAGCATTTTCTCCTATAGCTAAAAATTATTATTTTTGTCATTACAAGGATTTTGGTTCTGCCAGGTCTTATGGATATAGAAGAGTACATTTAGGAAATGATTTGCTACGGAAGTATTGGGACACCTATTGTAGCTGTAGAATCTGGCTATATTGAAGCCCTTGGATGGAATCAATATGGTGGTTGGAGAGTTGGCATACGAAGCTTCGATGGTAAAAGATATTATTATTACGCGCATCTACGAAAAGACCACCCTTATGCAAAAGATTTATGTGAAGGACAAATTGTAACAGCCGGAGATGTGATAGGATATCTAGGAATGACAGGCTATAGTAGCCATGAAAATGTGAATAATATAAACATTCCGCATTTGCATTTTGGAGTGCAACTTATATTTAATGAAGTACAAAAAGATGGAAACAATCAGATTTGGATTGATGTGTATGAGATAATAGAATACTTAAAAAGAAACAGTTCACAGGTTTATATGGCATATCAGGATACAAAAGATTATGAAAGAAAGTATGATGTGATGAAAGAGGAATGAAAGGATTAATGTCGATAAAATTATAATGCCAAATCTGCTTTTACAGAATTTTTGTTCGCGAGTATTGCTATTTTTTATTTCCTATGCTATACTATGAAACATAGGAAATGAGAATAAGCAGATGTGTGTTACCACTTTACTACATAGTTTTGCTATGAGAAAGTGAGGTGGGTGTTTATGGAATTTATATTATTTTTAATATATGCATTGGGATTTTCCCTTACTGTAAACGTAGCCTTATTAACAATTATATTCATAATTTGGACAAATAAGGAATAATAAAAACACTACATTTTGCTTCGAACATGCAATGTAGTGTTTATTACATATATGTGGTAACATACATTTCTGTATGTTCATTTCCTATACTTATTATATACAAATAATAAACAAAAGTCAATATGGAGTTAAAATATAATTTTTTATCTGAATGTTATTTTAACTATAATCCATGTATTTATTTGTGGGTATAATTTAGTGGCTAGAATATCATGCTTCCGACCTGATTGCACGGGTTCGATTCCCGTTACCCACTCCATAATAAAACAAAAAGGCCAGCCGTTACAGCTGGTCTTCTTGCTACAAGATAAGTAAACAACTAATCTCGTAAAATGGCTAAACTTTAGCGCCACTTGCGAATGGCTTCCCACTTTGCCCTGAAAGCATCATGCATGATTTCTTCGCCGTTAGAGAACGGTACAAACATGCACTTTTCTCGGTATCCTGCATCGTTCAGGTACTGGAGCACCTTGTAACCCTTAGTTACATAGGTGTGCCCGTCACGATAAATAAAGACAACAATGCCGTTGTTCATGTAATAGGTGCCGAGCGAGTCACGAGCCAAGTTGTCAAGCTTGAACTGAGTGATTACTGGGTAAGTATGAGTTTCATAACATACATGCTTTACTCGCAGTCCCTCTACCGGGATCATGAAGCTCTTTTTCATCACGAGAGGAGGCAAAGCTCCAATGTGGTGCTCGTTGCAGAATTTTTCACATTCTGCCGAGAAGTTTTCTTCGGGTGTCTTTTTTGCCTTTTCCTGCAAGAACTTCCACCGTTTTGCTTCACGCTTCGGGTAATCCGAGGCGGAGAAAGGAACATAGAAACTAGCTTCTATGAAGCCATTTTCAGCAAGCGTAGCAATGGCTCATGCAGTGTACGGAGTCACATAGTACCGGTTTTGGCAGATAAATCCAATCGTCGTTGAGTTATTTGCCGAATAGTGGCCATTGAACTTCGCGATGAAGAAATCCACGCTAAGCGTCACTTCGTGACCAGTTTGCGGAAACACCGCAATCATGCCATGTGTGACTCTGAAAGAGTCGTGGATCAAGTCGCCTAAAGTGTAATTAACCATTTTCTTGTCTCCTTTAACAAGTTTGTTAATTGGTGAGTTTAATCATGCAATTTGCTACATGATTAAAAATCGGACACCTTTATTTTACTATATTTACATAAAATAGTCAAATTTGATGTTGCAAAATTTTTTACTAATGTAAAAAATTCGGTATATTTGCTAATTCATCTATTTTTTAAAATAATGGTTTTCTATAAAATATTTTCAAGTCTGCATGTATAAAAAGTTTTTCAACTAGTGTACAATTTCTGATACGTTTCAAAAATGTTCCACCAATAGTACTTGATTTTTAATGATAAAAATGATAAGATATCCGTAAATTAAAAGGGAGTAGCTTGATAACTACTAGTCAACATCACGGCTTTTAGCATGGCTAGTAACCACGAGTGGTAAGCAAGACTTTTAAAGAAATTTACAATGTTTTAGGGCGAATTTCTTTTAAAGTCTTGCTTTTTTGTACATAATAAATAAAAAAAGATTAAATTTAAAAGAAATATAAAGTTTTAGTTTTTATTTATGAATTTTAAATCAGTGTTATAATAAAGCTTTATGGTAAAGCTAATAGCAAAATTCGGGATAAAGTACATAAGAAATTATTGCCCTTGGAAAGGATGAGGTTATGGAAAAAGAAAATTGGTTTAACAAATCGGTTGAAGAGACGGTTAAAAAGCTCAACACGAATAACACGTTAGGCTTGACTGCAGAAGAGGTGGAAAAGAGAAAACAAAAATATGGATTAAATGAGCTGGAAAAAGGCAAGAAAACGCCATTAATTGTAAAATTCTTAGAACAATTTAAAGATTTTATGATAATTGTTTTAATTATTGCAGCCGTTGTTTCAGGTATTGTAGGGCACATTAATGGAGAAGGCATAACAGATTCAATAATCATAATGGTTGTTGTAATTGTTAATGCAATAATTGGTGTGGCTCAAGAAGATAAAGCGGAAAAATCACTCGAGGCACTTAAAAAATTAAGTAGTTATTCTGCCAAAGTAATAAGAAATGGGAAAATAACAGTTGTGCCATCAAAGGAATTGGTTCCGGGAGATGTAGTTGTACTAGAAACAGGCGACTACGTTCCAGCTGATATGAGAATAACAGCAGCTGTAAACTTAAGGGCTCAAGAAACATCGCTAACTGGAGAATCTGTACCAGTTGATAAATATACAACTACAATAAGTAGCGAAGATGTTGGAATTGGAGATAGAACCAACATGGTATTTTCTTCTAGCTTGATTACATATGGTAGAGGACAAGGAATTGTTGTTGAGACTGGAATGAATACAGAAGTTGGCAAGATTGCTGGAATTTTAAATAATACAGAAAAATCGGATACACCTTTACAACGTAGATTAAACAAGTTAGGAAAGACTCTAGGAATTGCTTCGCTTGCAATTTGTGTGGTAATTTTTATTATTGGATTGTTGCAAGGAAAAGAACCACTAGATATGTTTATGACGGCTGTAAGTTTAGCAGTTGCAGTAATTCCAGAAGGGCTTGCAGCAATTTCTACAATAGTTTTAGCAATTGGTGTTCAAAGAATGGTAAAGAAAAATGCAATAGTAAAGAAATTACCAGCTGTTGAAACTCTTGGAAGTGCTACTGTTATATGTTCTGATAAGACAGGAACTCTTACACAAAATAAGATGACTGTACAAAAATTATTTTATAATAACAGAATAATAGACATCGATAAAGTAGATACTAATAAAGAAAATGACGAGCTTGGAAGACTTGTTTATATTTCGATGTTATGTAATGATACAAAAATAGGAGAAAACAAGCAATTAACAGGTGATCCAACAGAAACAGCACTTATAGATATGGGATTTAAATTGGATTTTACTCCAGCTGTGTTTGATCAAATGCCAAGAGTTGAAGAAGTTCCATTTGATTCAGAGAGAAAATTAATGACAACAGTTCACAAGGTAAATGACAGCCAATATATGGTTTACACAAAAGGTGGAGTAGACGAACTATTAGCCAGATGTAGTAAATATCAGATTAATGGTGAAACTAAAGAAAATCTTGAAGAGTACAAAAAAACAATAGATGGCTTCAACGACCAAATGGCTGAGAATGCTTTAAGAGTACTTGCAATGGCGTACAAACAAATAGACCATATGCCATCAAAAGAAGAGATGGAAACAATCGAAAAAGACCTAATTTATATAGGAATGGTTGGAATGATTGACCCTCCAAGAGAAGAGGCAAAAGTTGCTGTTGCAAAGTGTAAATCGGCAGGAATAAAAACAGTGATGATAACAGGAGACCATAAGGTGACTGCTGTTGCAATAGCAAAAGAACTTGGAATTTTAGAAGACGGCGAAGATGCTATAACAGGAAGCCAATTAGAAGCAATGTCACAAGAAGAATTAATCCAAAGAGTAGAAAATATAAGAGTGTACGCGAGGGTTTCTCCAGAACATAAAGTGCGTATAGTTAAGGCATGGCAGGCTCATGGAGAAATAGTTGCGATGACTGGAGATGGAGTAAATGATGCACCAGCCCTAAAAACAGCAGATATTGGCTGTGCGATGGGAATCGTAGGAACAGATGTTGCTAAAGAAGCAGCAGACGTAATTTTAACAGATGACAACTTTGCAACAGTTGTTTCAGCAGTTGAAGAAGGCAGACGTATTTACGACAACATAATAAAAGCAATACAGTTTCTATTATCTAGCAACGTCGGAGAGGTAATAGTATTGTTCTTTGCAATTTTACTAACACCATTCTTAGCAACAAAATTTGGAATTCCAATTGGATTAATAGAGCCATTACTACCAATACACATATTATGGATAAACTTAGTAACGGACTCATTGCCAGCTTTAGCACTTGCATTTGACCCAGCAAACAAAGATGTAATGAAGAGAAAACCAGTAAAGGCAAGTTCTGGAATATTCACAAAAGGTATGACATGGCGTATAATTTACCAAGGAATAATGATAGGGCTTTTATCACTTGCTGCATTTGTAATTGGAATTTCTACTCCAAATCCTCCAGTAATAGAAGGATTAACACCAGAACAAGTAAGAGTTGAAATTGGTCAGACAATGACATTTATTGTTTTAGCATTTTCAGAGTTGATTCATGTATTTAACATAAGAAACAACAAAGAGTCGATATTTAAGACAGGAATAGGTGGAAACAAGCAATTATTCTGGGCTATTGGAGCATCTGCAATGCTTATGCTAGTAATACTTGCAATTCCAGTTTTAAGAGCAATATTCAGTATTCCAGTACTTCCAATGGATAGAATAGTTGAAACAATAGCATTAGTAATTGCACCAGTTGTAATAGTGGAAATATTCAAATTACTGAAAATAAATACTTCTAAGGATGAATAAATTAATCAATTAATTAAGCAATAATTTATATTTTTATAAAGCATCAACATGTTGTACTGGGGGTGGTACTCCTAACGAACCTTCCCAAAGGTACACCTCTAGTTTGGTTTTTAAGGATATAAATTATTGCTATTTGAGTTAATCTATTAAAAAAGTATAATGAACCATATATTAAATTATTGCATGGAAAATTTATAATAAAAATTGTAGAATATTGTAATTAAAAGTTGCATATGATAGAATAAGAAAAAAATAAGAGGTAGAAAATGTACGATCTAATAATTATAAAAAAATTAAATAAGAAAAAGGTGACTGCTTGTATAATTTTATTAATTCTTCTTGTAACTTTAGCAACAATTTTGGGAATAAGACTCGCAGAACATCATGAAATCAAAAAGCAAGCTAAATTATATGAAGAGCAACAGGCTCAAATTAGAAAAGAAGAAGAGGAAAAACAGAGACAAGAAGAACTTGCAAAGCAAGCAGAAATTAATAAAAGAATAGAGCAAACTAGCAGGGCTTTCACTGACGAAGAAAAAGATAGAATAAAGCATATTTATCGTTCTACTGGTGAAAAAAGAGTATTTTTAACATTTGACGACGGTCCATCTGAAACGGTAACACCACTAATTTTAGACTTGCTAAAAAAGGAAAATGTTAAGGCAACTTTTTTTACGCTAGGAACTAATGTAAACAACTATCCAGATTTAGTAAAAAGAGAATTTGATGAAGGACACTATGTAGCAAATCACGGCTATTCACACAAATATTCTACAGTATATGCATCACCAGAGGCTACATTAAACGAATATAATTATACAGAAGATGCAATAAGAAAAGCATTAGAAAATAATTCATATATGTCAAAATTGTTTAGATTCCCAGGTGGTTCGAATGGAGGATATTATGATGAGGCAAAGCAGAATTCTAAAGCATTACTTCATGACAATGGAATTATGCATTTAGACTGGAATAGCTTGAGTTCAGATGCAGCAGGAGCAAAAACTAAAGAAGCCTTATTACAAAACGTAAAAGATACTATGGGAGAAAAAGATAGCGTTGTAATATTGATGCATGATTCCAGCGATAAAATACTGACATATGAAATGCTATCAGATTTAATATCGTATTTAAGAGAACAAGGGTACAAATTTGAAAACATATACGATTTATTGGATTAGATAATCTGAGGAAGGAATACTTTTTATGTATGATGTTATAATAATAGGAGGAGGTCCTGCTGGAATTACAGCCGGAATATATATTAAAAGAGCAGGTTTTAAAGTATTAATAATTTCTAAGGGAGAAGGAGCTTTAACAAGAACAGAGAAGATAGAAAATTATTACGGCTTTGAAACGCCTATCTCAGGGAAAGAATTGATAGAAAAAGGCGAGAAACAAGCAAAAAATCTTGGAATAGAATTAATAAAAAAAGAAGTAATTGGTATAAAATATACTGAAAGTGGATTTGAGGTAATGGTAGCAAATCAATCTAAAGCTGATAGGTATGTTGCAAAAACGGTAGTAATCGCAACAGGCGTAAATAGAAACAAGCCAAACATGAAAGGATTGCAAGAATTTGAAGGAAAAGGTGTAAGTTATTGTGCAGTATGTGATGCACCATTTTATAGAAATAAAGATGTAGCAGTGCTAGGCAATGGAGAATATGCAATTGGTGAAATTGAAGAGTTACTACCAATCGCAAAGTCTGTAACAATGCTTACAAATGGTAAAGAACCAATAGAAAATAGAAGTATCGATGTACAGATAAATGAAAAAAAGATACGTGAATTTAGAGGCACAAATAAAATAGAAGAAATAGAATTTGAAGATGACTCATCACAGAAAATAGATGGAGTATTCATTGCACAAGGAACAGCGGGCTGCTTAGAATTCGCAAAAAAATTAGGTGCAAAAACTGAAAACAACAATATTGTGGTAAATGATGAGATGCAAACAAGCATAGAAAACATATATGCATGTGGAGACTGCACAGGAGGAATACTTCAAATATCTAAGGCTGTGTATGAAGGCACAAAAGCAGGTTTAGCAATAATTAATAAATTGAGAAGAAAGGAAAATTAAATATGAGTGAAATAACTTTAACAAGTAAAAACTATAGTGAAGAAGTAGAAAAATCTACTATTCCAGTACTTATAGACTTCTGGGCTACTTGGTGCGGACCATGCAGAGCAATGATGCCAGTAGTAGCAAAAATCGCAGATGAAAATGAAGGAAAAATAAAAGTATGCAAAGTAAATGTAGATGAAGAACCAGATTTAGCAGAAAAATTTGGAGTAATGAGTATTCCAACATTTGTCGCAATAAAAAATGGTGAAGTACTTGGAACAAGCATAGGAGTACAAGATGAAGAAGAAATATTGAAAATGTTTGATAAATAAAAAGATAAAAATTAGATTTCAATGTGAGATCTAATTTTTTTTTACAAATAAAGTATACATAAAATAAAAGAACTGAAAACGTTGAAATATATGGAAAAATGTAGTATAATTAAATAGATGGTACTTTTTTATGCCGTCCGAGATTTCGGGAGGCATGAGCCTCCGAAGTTTCGATATATTGAAAATTAGGAGGCAATAAGTATGAAGAACATTGAAAGAAGAAGGATTAATTTGGTGAAAACAAGCACCGGAGAAAAAGGATGCTTGTGGCTTGCAAAATTAGCGGTGCCTGAAACGGTAAAGATTACTGTGAACGGTGAAAAAGTTGTTCCGGCAGGTTTCGATATCTACGGTCAACCGGTTTTTACCAAAGAGCAGTGCAAAATGCTCGAGTTTAAGGAAGAAACACTCAGAAGAGAAAAGAACGATAACAACTTTGAATTGAAAGCAGAAGTCACGTACGAAGAAAGAATGTTTGACGTACCAAGAACCAGCTTTGATTCGGTTAATGGCATTCAGGAATCTCTCCAGAGTTTGTCTACCTTAAGCCAGATGATCAAAAACCGGAAGATCTTCCATAAAGCAAATCCGAAGATTATGCTGAACGAGTTTGTCCTGTTCGGATACATCAAACTCGAATGTGCTGGTGGAGTGTCTTTTACAACAGACAGGACTCGATTCACTGCGGATGTTGAAATATTCCAATATTTCAAGAACAGTAACGAGCAGACCTGTATGTTTGGTCAGTCTGCTTACACCATTCCGGAACCCCATTCGGTTTGCCCTTGTTGTGGACAAACTATCACAATTCATGATGTGAAAAACAACCCTTGTGTGAAGGCGCATGGTAAAGTGTATCATGAAAGGTGCTGGCAGGAGTTCAGGAAGCTTTCTGAAATCGATTTTTTTACCAGCGTGATAAGTGGTACCTATTCTTTTACGGAATATGAGTTTAATTTCAGCGAGAAGGAAGGCAAGGAATCATATTATTCCGAGGCGGTGTTCCACACTGTCGATGGAGACGTGAAAATCAGTCGGTATGGCGAATTCACGCAGATCGAATGGATGGCCAACTACAAGCCTTTTGACTTTTGTCGAGTCATGAGAGAGCTGAATAAGGGGATTGCCACTGATGGAGAAAGAAAGGTGTTCTTCATCGAGGATTGCTGGAACAATGCACATGCGTGCATTTATAAGGCAAGAAAGGCAACCAAACGCACTGCATAAAATCTGACACAACCAATTCAATGTTACCCCGCCCGGGACTCGTTCCTGGGCGGGGCTTTTTAATAAAATATAGAATATATTTCTCAAAAACAACAAAAAAGTGCTAATTTTTAAATCAGTACTTTAATTTGGTGCGGATGAAGGGACTTGACGAGCCGCGTCGGGAAAACCGTCCACCGGACGTTTTTCTAATCCTCCTTTTCAAGTCCCACAAAAATTCTCAAAGGTAACAAAAAAAGATACCAACTATAAATTAGTATCTCATTCTGGTGCGGATGAAGGGACTTGAACCCCCACGTCGTTGACACTGGTTCCTAAGACCAGCGCGTCTGCCAATTCCGCCACATCCGCATATGTTATTCTTAACACTTAATTATAATAGCACAATAATGTTTTGATTGTCAAGTATAAAATTAAAAAAATATAAAATTTCACAACAAATTTCTAAAAGGCTTTTAAAGAGCCGAAGTTTATGCTATACTTTATATGAATTTTTTTGGTAAAACAAGAGAGGGAAAATAATGAATCAAATTCCAGTAAAAAAGAATGAAAAATATATAGTAGATATAATTGATAATGGTTTTGGAGGAGAAGGGATTGCTAAAGTTGATGGTTTCACAATTTTTATTCCGAATGCTTTAAAAGGCGAAAAATGTGAAGTACTAATTGTAAAAGTTTTATCATCACAAGCGTATGGGAAAGTAATCAAAATTATAGAAGCATCAGAAGATAGAGTGGAACCAGATTGTGCCACTTATCAAAGATGTGGTGGATGTGATTTAAGACATATGACATATGATGCAACCTTGAATTTAAAGAAAAATACAGTGCAAAGCCTAATAAATAAGGGATTACAAAATAAAATTGAAGCAGAGAAAACAATAGGAATGGAAAATCCGTATAACTATAGAAATAAAGCACAATTTCCAGTTGGAATAGATAAGGAAGATAATCCAACAGTTGGTGTATTTGCACAAAGAAGTCATACAATAATACCAATTCAAAACTGTAAAATTCAAACTGAGATATCGCAAGAAATTGCCAGAAGCATAATAGAATTTATCAAAGAAAATAAAATATCAATATATGATGAAGAAAAGCATAGCGGAGCAATAAGACATATAGTTATAAAAGTTGGGAAATACACGAATCAAATAATGTGTATATTAGTTGTAAACGAAGAAATTGGCAAAGCAAATGAAAACAAGTTAGTGGAAATGTTATGCACTAAATATAAAGGCATAAAAACAATAGTAAAAAACATAAACAATAAAAATACAAATGTTATATTGGGAAAACAAAATGTAAACTTATATGGTGATGGCTACATAGAGGACAAGCTAGGAGAGTACACATTTAAAATATCCCCGATGTCGTTCTACCAAGTAAATCCTATACAAGCAGAAGTACTTTATAATACTGCGATAGAAGCAGCAAATTTGAGCAAAAAAGATATTTTATTTGACTTATATTGTGGTATTGGAACTATTGGAATATTCGCATCAAAATTTGTGAAACAGGTTTATGGAATTGAAATAGTTGAACAAGCAATAGAAGATGCAAAAGAAAATGCAAAAATAAATAAAGTAAAAAATGCAGAATTTATATGTGGAGATGTTGAATTTGCATTTGATGAACTAATAAACAAGAAAAAAATAATTCCAACGGCAATAATAGTAGATCCACCAAGAAAAGG
>ENA-OROX01002041-OROX01002041.1-human-gut-metagenome-genome-assembly--contig:-NODE-2041-length-14881-cov-9.675030_pt1 | contig 14881 bp, 15 predicted proteins | sample MGYA00242133_ERZ509058 | MGnify/ENA primary metagenome ERZ509058 (study PRJEB26280, sample SAMEA2338751) | human gut metagenome | biome: human gut; feature: human-associated habitat; material: faeces...
GTCCGATAAACTCAGGAATCAGTCCAAACTTCACAAAATCCTGTGGCAGTGCATGCTTAAATGCCTCTCCCACGTTAAGCTCTGTCTTTGACTTTACATCTGAGTTGAAACCGATAGATGATGTATCCATACGGCTGTCGATAATTTTTTCCAGACCATCAAATGCTCCACCGCAGATAAAAAGTATATTAGTAGTATCAATAGGAATAAGCTCCTGCTGCGGATGCTTTCTGCCGCCCTGTGGCGGTACAGATGCCTCTGTGCCCTCAAGAATCTTTAAAAGAGCCTGCTGTACACCCTCGCCTGACACATCTCTGGTGATTGAGACATTCTCTGATTTCTTTGTAATTTTATCTATCTCATCTATATAAATGATACCATGCTCTGCACGCTCGATATCATAATCTGCCGCCTGAATAAGCTTTAACAGGATATTCTCCACATCCTCACCTACGTATCCTGCCTCTGTAAGTGTTGTAGCATCAGCGATAGCAAATGGAACATTTATCACTCTGGCAAGTGTCTGCGCAAGAAGTGTCTTTCCTGAACCTGTAGGTCCAAGCATGAGAATATTACTCTTCTGAAGCTCTACATCTGATGTATCACCTGCCAGAACTCTCTTATAGTGATTGTAAACAGCAACCGAAAGCACCTTCTTTGCCTGGTCCTGTCCTATTACATAATCGTCCAGAAACGCCTTAAGCTCCTCCGGAGTAACAAGATTTATATCATCCTTAGCGCTGCTTTTGTCCTCATGGCCCTCTACGCCTTCTTCCTCAAGAATCTCGGCACATATATCTATACACTCATCGCAGATAAAAGCTCCATTAGGTCCGGAAATCAAACGATTTACCTGGTCCTGTGTCTTACCGCAAAATGAGCAGCGAATCTTTCCGTCGTTTTTTCCTGCCATTATTAACTCCTTTTATTGCATGAGGGCATCCCATATGGGGTACCCTCTTAAATTCATCTAACTTCTGATTATCTGTTTGTTATTACACTGTCTATGAGACCATACTCTGCGGCTTCCTGTGCTGACATATAGTTGTCTCGCTCTGTATCAGCTGCAATTGTCTCGTATGACTTGCCTGTATTGGCTGCTAAAATTTCGTTTAATCTCTTCTTTGTCTTTAAAATATTTTCTGCAGCAATCTGAATCTCAGTAGCCTGACCCTTTGCACCGCCAGATGGCTGATGAATCATAATCTCTGCATTTGGAAGAGCATATCTCTTGCCCTTTGCACCGCCTGCAAGAAGGAAAGCTCCCATGCTGGCTGCAAGACCGATACAGATTGTTGAAACATCACACTTGATGTACTGCATAGTATCGTAAATAGCAAGTCCTGCTGTAACCATTCCACCCGGTGAATTGATGTAAAGGTGGATATCCTTATTCGGATCCTCAGACTCAAGGAATAAAAGCTGGGCAACAACAAGGCTGGCCGTTGTCTCATTTACTTCCTCTCCAAGGAAAATGATACGATCTTTTAATAATCTGGAGTAAATGTCGTAGTTGCGCTCTCCTCTGCTGGTCTGTTCAATGACATATGGTACTAAACTCATATAAAATACCTCCTTTATAAAAGCTCAAAAGACCGGCTCAGAAAATAGGCTTCTGAGCCAGTCCATCAAATCTTGATTCAAAAATCTTATTCTTCTGTAGACTCTTCTGCATCAGCCTTTTTCTTTGCCTTTGCACGCTCTTTAACGTTGTCCATGATAAGATCTACGGCCTTTGTGATAGCAAGGTCTTTCTTCATAGACTCCTTCTCAGCATCTCCCATGTACTCTTTAAGCTTATCAGCCTCCATGCCGTATGCCTTAGCCATCTTCTCTACCTCTGCATCGATATCTGCATCAGTAACCTCGATATTTTCCTCCTTGGCAATCTGCTCAAGTACAAGGCTGCTCTGGATACGTGTTGTAGCCTCAGGACGAACCTGATCCTTAAGCTGGTCAACTGTCATGCCTGAGAACTGTAAGTACTGCTCCATTGTAAGACCGCTCTGTGCGATTCTCTGAGCGAACTCCTCAACCATTGTCTCACACTGTGTCTCAATCATTGCCTCAGGAAGATCCATCTTTGACTTGTCGATAATCTTCTGGATAGCCTCATCCTCTTTAGTCTTCTTAGCTTCTGTCTCTTTCTTCTCTGTGAGGTTCTTTTTGATTTCCTCTTTGTACTCAGCTAATGTATCAACACCTGCTGCATCCTGTGCAAACTCATCATCAAGCTCTGGAAGCTCCTTAGCCTTGATCTCGTTGATCTTAACCTTGAATGTAGCCGGCTTTCCTGCAAGGTCTGCTGCCTGATACTTCTCAGGGAATGTTACATTGACCTCAACCTCATCGCCTGTGTTCTTTCCTACTAACTGATCCTCGAATGTATCGATGAATGTGTGTGAACCAATCTCTAATGGATGATTCTCACCCTTTCCACCCTCGAAAGCTACTCCGTCAACAAATCCCTCAAAGTCGATAACTGCTGTATCTCCCTCTGCTACAGGACGATCTGTAACTGTAACTGTTCTTGCATTTTTGTTTCTCTGGTTCTCAAGCTCAGCGTCAACCTCTTCATCAGAAACTGATGTGTCGATCTTTGTAACTGTAACGCCCATGTACTTACCAAGAGTAACCTCAGGTCTTACAGCAACCTCTGCTGTGTAGATGAAAGGCTGTCCCTTCTCAATCTGAGTAACCTCAACTGTTGGGCGTGAAACAATGTCAACACCGCTCTCGTCAACCGCACCTGCGTATGTCTGCTGCATAAGAATGTTTGCTGCATCCTCGTAGAACACACCTGCTCCATACATTTTCTCAATCATAGCTCTTGGCACTTTTCCTTTACGGAATCCAGGTACACTAATCTGTTTCTTCTGCTTCTGATATGCAGAATCCAATGCTTTCTCTAATTCCTCAGCTGCTACCTCAATAGTAAGCTTCGCCATATTATGCTCTAAATTCTCAACCTGTACACTCATGTCAATCGTTATCCTCCTTAAAAATATATATGAATGGTATGTACATCAAATGTAATGTGGGCATGCTTTATAAACTGCTAAGCCCAGTCATTGGATGATTATAACACAACAAATCCACTATTTCCAGTGTTTTTTACATTAAATTTGCTTTTGTGTATAATTCCATAAATTGTCAGCAATACCAAAACATATTTTTGTCATTTTACGGCATAATATTTCCATACACATACAGCTTGTGTATAACGTTTTAAAAGGAGGTATTGCATTATGGCAGCATCAAGTAGTAAAAAGGCTTCTGTACCGGAGGCAAAAGAGGCTATGAGCCGTTTCAAGGAAGAGGTTGCTTCAGAGCTTGGAGTTCCTTTAAAAGAGGGCTACAACGGTGACCTTACTTCTAAGCAGGCCGGTTCAATCGGTGGCGAGATGGTCAAGCAGATGATCATGAAGCAGGAGCAGCAGATGAAATAAGCTCTGCAATAGCAGGCTTCAAATGTACGCTTCAAATGCAAGCATAAAAAGAGGCCGCGCACCATGGGGTTGGTGTGTGACCTCTTTTGTTATAATACTAATAATATGATTATTTGCTGAACGTTGTATTAGTATACCAGTCCCTGTCGAATATGCTCTACTGTGGCATCGTCTGTGAAGTATCTGACAAGCTCGAGTGCAAACGCAATAGCTGTTCCCATTCCACGACTTGTAATCACATTGCCATCCACAACTACAGGCTGCTCAAGCCACTGTGCACCGAGCAGCTTTTCCTCAAAACCCGGATGACAGGTAGCTTTTTTGCCCTCAAGTATATGATTCTCACCGAGCACGCTAGGCGCTGCACATATCGCTGCAACAAGTTTTCCCTCAGCGGCAAATCTCTTAATTGTCTTTACTACTGTCTCATCCGCACCGAGGTTTAATGTACCCGGCATGCCTCCCGGCAGTACGATTGCATCGTAGCTGTCAAAATCAGCCTGTGCCTTTGTGGTATCTGTCTTAAATGTCACCTGATGAGAGCTTGTCACCTCGGCTTTTTCCGTGATTGATATGGTTTCAATCTCAAGCTTTGCTCTTCTAACTATATCGACTACTGTAAGTCCTTCAATCTCCTCACAGCCATCTGCCATAAAAATTCCTACTTTAATCATATTTTTCTCCTTTATTTTTCTTTGATAATACTATGATACCTTTTGACCCTTTAATCATACTATAAAAAGCTGCGGTTCGTCCTTGAATTTTTAAATACCGATCATTATAATCATATATAAATGATATGAGGGTAAAACAAAAGTATAAACCGTAACTATAAATCTACCAGTAACATGAAAGGATAAACCATGGAAATCGAAAGAAAATACTTACTTAAACAGCTTCCTTCCAATTTAGACAGCTACGCGAGCAAAAAAATCGCCCAGGGCTATCTGTGCACCTCGCCTGTTGTCAGAGTCAGACGCTCAAATGACAGCTATTATATGACCTACAAGGGAGCCGGTCTTATGGTGCGCGAGGAGTACAATCTTCCTCTCACAAAAGAAGCCTACGACCATCTTGTCCAAAAGATTGACGGTCGTCTCATCGAAAAGACACGCTATCTCATACCTCTTGACGGTGGTCTGACCGCAGAGCTTGATGTATTTGAGGGTGATCTGGCTCCTCTTACACTTGTGGAGGTTGAATTCAACTCTGTCGACGCAGCAAATGAATTCACAGCGCCTGACTGGTTTGGCGAGGATGTCACTGAATCCGGCAAATATCACAACAGCTATCTGAGCCGATTGGAAAATTCATAGTACTGCCTGGTCTTTATCGTATTCTTTAAATCATCATACCGCTTTTGCAATGGACCCTCAGGAACTACAACATCCATAACCACCGCTATGTCATCTATAAGGCGGTCGGTTATGATATCCCTCATTGAAATAAGTATATTGTACTTCTCTTCAAAGGTATCCGCATCAAGGAACTCCAGCAAACGCGGATCCGGTGCCTGGCCTTCATCTGCATCCGGTGCCGGCTCATAACATGCCTGTGTCTGAACACTCACAGCTTCAGGTGCATTAGCTGCAATCGCATTAGTGCTCAAAGAGATACTCTTTCCCGACATATCCTCCGGCTTATCCTTAAGTGTGATCTTCTCAAATCTGTATTTCTGCTTCACATCAGGATATTTCTCATGGTCCACCTCGCTTACAAACATGTCGAGTGGTCTGGCGTATATCCCAAAATCATCATATAAAGCCTGATAAATCACAAGCTTTTCCCCTGTCTCTGAATGTGTTGCCACTGTAACTATCTGATACAGCTTATTCTTAAAGTGCCTGTAAAGCTCTCCGGGCTTTGGTGTTCTGTCCATCATTTCTGCCTCTTTTCCTATTATTTAAAAGTTGTTAATCATGTCTAAGCCTTCCCCAAGGAAATCTCTCTCAAACTCCAGATTGCCGCTGTATCCCATGGCAATCAGATCCTCAACACTGCCAAACATGCTCTGTGTCTCAGCCTCTATAATCTTTGCACCGTCTGCCGCTTTGGTATGCAGTGTCTGGCAGTTTCTTGAGTGCTCCTGAGCCATCCTCTGCTGTGCCTCGCTATGTCCGTGCATAGCCTCAAGCTCTTTTTGTGTCGTATCATCCGCAAAGCGTGCGTTATTTTTCACGGCCCTCTGCACTATATCTGGATTGCTCTGCTGTGGCTGTACTCTCTGCTGCATCTGTGGTCTCTGAGCCTGCTGTGCTCTCTGCTGCATCTGTGGCTGTGGTCTCTGCTGATATGTCTGGTTCAATGCATTCATACCCGACTGAACTGTATTCTGCATGCTGTTCCATATCTGCCGCATCTGCTTCTGCTGCGGTCTCGGTTTGTTTGGCTGCGTATTTTTGCTGCCTGCGCTCTTTGATTTTTTGTTAATGTAAAAAACAGCTCCTAAGATAATTGCCCAAATTATAACATCCATATTCTGCTCCTTTATCAATCTGCATTTTCTATGTCAATCCCTGAATATCCTGCACATATCGCGCAGTATGTATTCTGCTGTCTGTTCCGGCTCCCATTGCTTTGTAACACCCACAAGCAGCGGATTAAGCTCCGACAGTATCCTTGCCGTGCGCCGGTCTGTCGTGCCCTCATACTTATCGTTTATGGCCTCAGCCTGCTTCACACATGCCTCAAGCTGCTTTAATATATCCTTCCAGAACTCCTCGTAATATATCTCATGCACTCTCTTAGTCTTTTGTGTGAAATTTAGCTCTGCAAGCTCTTTGTTGCTGTGCCCCAGATAGAAATATGACAGAGCAAACAAATCAGGCTTTTTCCTTTCAAGCCCCTCATTTGTCAGGTGTATCAGATTCTCTATCTCACTCTGTAAAATGATACCGTTGTCAAAGGATGACAGATATCTCTCCCCCTGCTTTACAACAGAGTCCAGAGTCGTGTGAAAATCCGTGTCCACCTTGCTGATTAAAAATTCATCGTCAAACATGCCGCTTTTCGCTTTGCAAGCCTTTATCAGCTCTCCAAATTGCTTCCGGTCGGTTCCTGTGAGCTCACAATACCCGATAACTTGTTGCTCAAGCTCCTTTAAATCTGAAAGCAGACTGCTTAAGCCTGTCTTCACGCCATAATAGCGCTTTGCAACACCGGAGGAATTCTTTTTGGTTTTGACATACAGCTTAAGCCAGCTGTTGACCACTGTCATGTCGGCACCTGCCGTATCCATCGCTGTCTTAAATTTCTTTTCCGTATCACTTAGTCCTAAAATCATCACACACCCTCAAACATCATTCTAAAACTATATAATAACAATTCTACACCATTATCATATTTTTTTAAAGAGCCTTTTTTCGCTCTGAAAAGCCCACTTTAAACGCAAAAAAAGGAAGCCATACAATAACTGTATGACTTCCTATATACTCTTCATGTTATTCGCATCGTCGTGCAAATGGCACGAGCGGCTTTATTATGATAGCAAAATCAGATTAACGACCGAACTGCATATCGTTGTTACCTGATTTTGTTGTGAACATCTCAAGCATGTTGATTGGATCGTTGTAATCCATAAGCCATCCCTCACGGGCGAAATCAAACTGTCCGTCCTTACGGCTGTTAAGGAATACGTTCCACTCCTGCTGCTCAACCTTTAAGTTGATACCTACCTTTGAAAGATCTGCCTGGATAGCCTCACCAATCTTTACATTTGACTCTGAGTTGTTTACAAGGTATGAGAACTCGACAGTCTGGTTTACCTGACCTGTGCTCTCATCTAATAATCCGATAGAAGCAAGAAGCTCTTTAGCCTCCTCAAAGTTCTTATCGTAATCTGTGCCGTAGTAATCTTTGTTCTTGAACTCGCCACCGTTACCATCTGTAACGCCCTCTGGGATAAATGTTGTGGCAATCTTCTGTCCGCCCTGGGCGATTGTATCGATAATGTACTGACGATCGATAAGAAGACAGATTGCTTTTCTGAATACCTTAGCCTGGTCAGCATCTAATCCAAGTTCTGAGTAGAGCTTAGAGTTAATGTTGAAGCCTACGTAGTATGTTCCAAGGTTGTCAACTGTGTAGAACTCGCTTGTCTTCTTAGCTGCCTCAATCTCTGCTGTAGGAATTGAATCAATAAAATCAAGGTCACCGTTCTGGTAAGCTGTGTAAGCTGAAACATCATCAGATGTAAGCATTACGTTCATCTCATCAACTGTTACATTGTCAGCATCCCAATAGTTAGGATTCTTAACATATGTCATGCTTGAATCATGCTTCCACTCCTTGAGTGTGAATGCACCGTTTGTAACGAACTTGTCGCTTGCATCGTTTGCCCAGTCATCATTTCCCTCTACTGACTTCTGGTTTACAGGGAAGAAGAATGGGAATGCACATAAGTCAAGGAAGTATGGTGTAACTGCTTTAAGCTTGACAGTAAGAGTCTTTCCATCATCAGAAGCTACTACATCATCAGCAGCAAGACCCTTTGTATCATCATATCCTGCGAATACTGCGCAAAGGTAGCTGTAATCTGCAGCTGTCTTAGGATCTGCAGCTCTCCTCCAAGACCACTCGAAATCCTTTGCAGTAAGCTCATCACCGTTTGACCACTTAAGACCGTCACGCATTGTGAATGTGTATGTGAGACCATCCTCAGAAACCTCATAGCTCTCTGCACATGCAGGCTCAAGCTTGCCCTCAGCGTTGTAACGCATAAGACCCTCAAAGCTGTTTACTGCAAGACATCCGCCGTCAACAGTACTGTTTAATGCAGGATCGATATGATCAGGCTCTGATGCCATGAAGATGTTTAACTTTCCGGCATTCTTTGTGTTCTTTGCATTGTAGAAGTATTTCATACCCTCTACTGTTGAGTATACGTCTGTGACATAATCCTTGAGCATATACTGGTCATTGTAGTAGTAAAGTGGAATAACACACCATGTATCCATAAGCATATCCTCTGCCTGGTGCATCATCTCTGCACGCTTTGCAAGATCTGCTTCTGTACGGATAGAATCTACTAACTCGTCATAGCTTGTCCAGTCTACCGCTGTTGATACAGCAGTATTAGAAGTGTCGTTAGTAGTTGTTTTGTTGTTGCTCTTGCTTCCACAAGCAGTCATGCCAAGTGCCATAGCTGCAACAAGAGTAAGTGCTACTAATCTCTTTTTCATCTTTCTTCCTCCTAATTAATTAATATGAAAAATAAATTTATGTTAGAACCGGCACATGTGGCTTAAGCTATATGCCGGTAAAAACCTTATATTAGCGGTTGAAGCATGCAACCATATGTCCGTTTCCTCTGTCTGTAAGCTCCGGACGTGCTGCTGCACACTGTTCTGTCGCATATTTACAACGCGAACGGAATGGACAGCCGCTAGGCATGCGAAGAGGTGAAGGAACATCTCCCTCAAGCACGATTCGCTTGCTGTGTCTGGCAGTCTCAGGATCCGGGATCGGAACCGCTGAAAGCAACGACTGTGTGTACGGATGGATTGGATTGTCCATCAGCTCATCTGCATCTGCAAGCTCCATCATATGACCTAAGTACATAACAGCTATTCTATCAGAGATATGCTGCACTACAAGCAGATCATGCGCTATAAACAAGTATGATAACCCTCTCTCCTTCTGCAGATCCTCAAACATGTTGACTACCTGGGCCTGAATTGAAACATCAAGTGCCGATACCGGCTCATCACATACGATAAACTTCGGATCTACTGCAAGCGCTCTTGCTATTCCGATACGCTGTCTCTGTCCACCCGAAAACTCATGCGCATAACGTGTGGCATGGTCTGCGTTTAATCCAACTGTCTCCATGAGATCCATAATCATCTCATGGCGCTCTTTCTTGCTACTGTAAAGCTTGTGCACATCGAGAGGCTCTCCAATGATATCCTCAACCGTCATACGAGGGTTGAGTGATGAATACGGATCCTGGAATACCATCTGCATCTGCTTACGGTAAGGATGCATATTCACATCTATCTTCTTATCACTGTCAAACAATACATTGCCGTCGAACTCAATGCGTCCTGCTGTAGGCTGGTACAGACGTAAAAGAGTACGTCCTACGGTTGTCTTTCCACAGCCCGACTCGCCAACAAGTCCAAGCGTCTCACCCGGCTTTATGGCAAATGACACATCATCGACTGCCTTTAATTCCATCTTTTTAAATCCGTCATGAACAGGGAAATACTGCTTCAAATGGTCTACCTTGAGCAGGTACTCGTTGTTATTTGTCTCATTACTCATTTGATTTTCCCTCCTCCATCATATTCTTTATATTCATCCAGCATGATGCGAGATGATCTTCTCCAACCCAGATTTCCTCCGGCTTTTCGGTGAGACATATCTTCATAGCGGCATCACAGCGAGGGCAGAATGCACAGCCCTTTGGCATGTTGAGCATATTGATTGGTGTGCCTCCGATAGGAACAAGCCTGGTTTTTGAATTGGTCTTTGTAGGGATTGAACGAAGCAGTCCCTTTGTGTACTCATGCGCCGGGCTGTAGAATATGGCATCTGCTGTTCCTCTCTCACACACACGGCCACCGTACATAACTATGATCTCATCACACATTGAAGCAATGACACCCAGATCATGTGTAACCATGATGATTGCCATGCCGAGCTTTTCCTGCAGTGACTGCATAAGCTCAAGAATCTGTGCCTGGATAGTCACATCAAGAGCTGTTGTCGGCTCATCTGCGATAAGGATATCCGGCTCACAGGCTAATGCCATAGCTATCATGACACGCTGTCTCATACCACCGGAAAGCTCATGAGGGTACTGATTTACACGCTTCTCAGGCTCATTTACTCCTACAAGTGTGAGCATCTCTATAGCACGCTCTTTTGCTTCCTTCTTTGTACGATCTGTGTGAAGAAGCACTGCCTCCTCAAGCTGGTAGCCTACCGTAAATACCGGATTAAGCGATGTCATAGGATCCTGGAAAATGATTGAACAGCATTTTCCTCTGAAATCTGCCATTTTCTTTTTGTTCCATTTGGTGATATCCTCACCCTTATATTTTACTGAGCCGCCTGTGATGGCACCATTCTCAGCAAGAATCTGCATGATTGAATATGCTGTAACTGACTTTCCTGAGCCCGACTCTCCTACGATTCCAAGAGTCTTTCCCGGCTCAAGCTTAAAGCTGACACCGTTTACAGCTGATACGTCTCCGTTATCGGTCTTGAAGGTAGTGTGCAGATCAGATACTTCAAGAACAAACTTATTATCTTCCATCTTACTCACTCCTTACTATTTCGATAATTTAGGGTCAAATGCATCTCTTAAGCCGTCACCGATAAGATTCAATGTAAGAACAATGATACAAATCGTAAGCGCCGGAAAAATAAGACGCAATGGGTAGCTCTGGAGTCCGCCACGCGCTGTATTTGCCAACGAACCAAGTGAAGGCATAGGAGCCGAAACACCAAGTCCGATAAATGACAGATAACTCTCAGTAAAGATGGCTGATGGTATCTGAAGCGCTGTAGTAATGATGATTACTGACAGACAGTTCGGTAAAATGTGTTTTCTGATAGTGCGGGCTGATGATGTTCCGATACACTTTGCTGCGAGAATGTACTCATTCTGCTTGATGGTAAGAATCTGACCTCTTATAAGTCTTGCCATTCCTACCCAGTAAAGCAATCCAAACACTATGAAAAGTGCAATCATGTTGACACCGAGCTTTGAAAGCACTGTACCCTTTATTACAGGTGTCAGCACCTCATTTAATACAACTGCGAGTAAAATGATGAGCAGCATATCCGGCAATGAATAAATGATATCTACTATTCTCATCATAACCATATCTACCTTGCCACCGCAGAAGCCTGATACGGAACCGTAAATGATACCGATTATAAGCACAAGCAGTGATGCAAACACACCGACTCCCAGCGAAACACGAGCTCCGTAAACAACACGGATAAAATAGTCTCTTCCGAGCTCATCTGTGCCAAAAATGTGCGGGAACAGCTTCTCACCTGCATCAATCTGTGCCTGCTCAGCATCGCTGTACTGGAAAGGTCCTAAGTTCTGTGCCCCCTTAACGATATCTGCATAGCCGTAAGGCACAATCTTTGGTGCCAGAAGAATAACCAAAATAAGTAAAACCAAAACTATAATAGAACCCATAGCCAGTGGATTTTTGCGGAGTCTCTTAAGACCATCCTTAAAGAAGGTAGTTGACTCACCCATAACCTCCTGTTGGCGTTTCTCTTCATCTGATGCCTTGGCAAAATCCTTCATATCGAACTTGCTAAGGTCAATCTGTGTGGAGAAAGGAGCTCTCTTCATATTATCTTTCATCTTTATCTCTCCTTAATCAAGCTTAATACGTGGATCAATCACTTTGTATACAATATCTGTAATGAGGTTCGCGCCTACCATGATGACAGCAAGGAAAAGTGTTGTAGCCATAATCATTGTGTAATCACGGTTTGTGATACAGCTTACGAACTTGGAACCGAGTCCTCCGATATTGAAAATACTCTCAATAACCATTGAACCTGTGAGGATACCACCAATCATAGGTCCCACATATGTGATGACCGGAATGAGCGCATTACGAAGCGCATGTACAAATATAATCTTGTACTGATGTACACCCTTGGCCTTTGCCGTACGGATGTAATCCTGTCCGAGTGCATCAAGCATTGAAGTCTTTGTAAGTCTTGTAATATATGCCATCGGTGAAAGTGACAGTGACAGCACCGGAAGTAATATCATGTTGCTTCCTGAGCTGAAGGCCTGCACCACGCCAAGCTTTATACAGAAGAAATAAAGTAATAACGTAGCGATGACAAATGACGGCATCGACGTAATCAGTGTGACGAAGAATACTATAACTCGATCCGGCCACCTGTTTCGCATCAGCGCTGCTATCGAACCGAGCACCACTCCGAATACTATCGCAGTGAGCGCCGCTAAGAGTCCAAGCTTCGCTGAAATCGGGAAGCTCTCCCCGATGATATCTGAGATCGGACGGTCTGTCTTAAGACTAACACCGAAATCTCCGTGCAGCACGCCTGCCATGTAGTTCTTGTACTGGACTATAAGTGGCTGATCCAGTCCGTAGCGTGCCTCAAGCTCTTTCATTACCGCCGGACTCTTTGCCTTCTCCGAATTGAATGGACCACCCGGAATTGCATTCATGGCAAAGAATGTAATAAGACTGATAATGAAGATTGTAAAAATCGCGAGAATAACTCTCTTTACAATGTACTTACCCATATTTTTCTCTCCCTCTTGGATTTGTATCGATAATGCATTATTTTTATTTTTTAAAGCATTATCACTGCACCACGTCAAAGTATTTTGTCTAATACGCAAAAAAGTGCGAATGACGTCATTGTCATTACACACTCCCTAATCTTGCTGTCTGATACAACTGTCGTTCTGACGCGAACAATTCCTTTTTATTATACACAGAAATCATACTTTGTCAATTGGATATATTTTCCTATATAATTTTCATTTCTGCATAAAAATTAGTCATTTTTTATAATACTCATTAATAAGGGTAATTTATGCAGTCTATAAGCATTATTTATACATTTTTATTCATTTTTATTTTTGCATTAAAATATTAATTTTCAGTGCATGATTACTTTGAATTGTTAAGTACCGGCGTTATTCTGGCATTAAACGGATATTTGGTGTATAATTACATATCATTATATATCAAGGAGCCACCTATGCTTACATACGACGATGCACTCAATCTCAACTACTATAAAAAAACAACCTTTACCGGCTGGATGAACGGCATGCGCTTTCTCATAAAGCGTGAGGAGCCAGTCATAAAGGAAGCCACCGAGGATACACCCGAGGAAAAGGGTGAGCCAATCTTTCATGCATGGATATGGCCGGGGCCGTATATTTTTGACCTGACTGACGACAGCAAAAAGACTGACAATACCTTTCCATTTACAGATGACGGAAAAAAACAGTGTGTAGACTGGATTAATGAGGTCATCAGTGCACACTCAAACGAATATCCGAAAAATAAAACAGATGGAGAAAACCTCTAAAAAACTCTTGACTTCTCACCAAAAATATTGTAGTATACGTTTTGTGCAAAACACAAGGGCTTGTAGCTCAGCCGGTTAGAGCGCACGCCTGATAAGCGTGAGGTCGGAAGTTCGAGTCTTCTCAAGCCCATCCTTGTAATAAGCGTATTATGAAAGCCACGGATTGCTCCGTGGCTTTTGTTTTATGTGTATCTACACCTGCACAATGCGTCCGTGTCTGCCTATTCCTTTAAAAAATCCAGCATTAATTCCATCATACTTTTTTGAACTGCACTCAGAAATCATAAGCTGCTGCTTATATTTGTAATCATCCCACTCGAGAATTGCTGTGACATAGGGCTGTTCCTCCATTACACGCACAGTCGTATTTTTCTTGGAAAACACAGGGTATTTTCCGGTGTATCCCTTTTGAAGCAGCTCCTTTTCAAGCGCTTTACGCTTTTCTTTTATGCGTTCATTTATCTGATTTCCGTAATTTCTCTCCGGATAATCCTTTGATGCCTTTATCACAAGCTTATAAATATACTGATAAAGCGGTACTCTTTTTGCATCGGCTAAATGTCTGCTCAAAAGCTTTTCCGTTTTCTCACATGGATTTGCCCTGTAGCGTGCAATGAGCTTAAGATAATCAGTGTCCGAAACCTCCCTGCAAAGCTCCTCCATAATGTCTATTCCCTCTACACGGGCCGGAAAATGATACTCCATCAAATCGCCAGGTACCGGTGTCCATCTGCGAAACGGTGCAAAGTAAATAAGGCTCTGGATAAAGCATTCTGTCTCGTTGCAGTATTCCTTTCCCATGTACATATACTTATCAGCGATTGTTCCTACCATATATACAAGCATGCGCCACTGCTCCTGTCCCTTTACCCAGAAATGTCCTATTTCATGGTATTTAAAGCATGCCTCATGCACATGCAAATTATCAAACCAGAGTGTGACCACATTGTCCTGCTGGTGCAGAATGAGTCCATAACCTTTTTCACTTCCTAAAACCAACGATGCCGAAATGATTTCTTCCTCACTCTGATAATCGCCCTTTAACACTGCATTTTCCACAGTCAGATAGCATTCCACCGCGTCATTCATGATATATGGGATTATATATTTGTCGTCACTTCTGCATATATCAAATGAACCGTAATCAAAGAGCTCTGCGAGCATGTAAAATGCGCGTGGCATATCCTCTTTTAAGCCAGGAAGTGCTTTTACTAAATCCTTGTAAGCCTGCATTGTGGTATCCTTTCGTATAGGAAAAATGATAAAAAAATAAGAATTTCAGAAGTAATAAAAACCTCTGAAACCCTTGTAAATAGTACGGGCAACAGGACTTGAACCTGCACGGTCTCCCACTAGAACCTAAATCTAGCGCG